>Ga0105048_10006196_pt1 | contig 19275 bp, 13 predicted proteins | sample MAT05_FD_78382 | JGI IMG/M metagenome (GOLD analysis project Ga0105048, IMG submission 78382) | Freshwater microbial communities from Lake Fryxell liftoff mats and glacier meltwater in Antarctica - MAT-05 | ecosystem: Environmental > Aquatic > Freshwater > Ice > Liftoff microbial mat | place... | reverse complement strand
CCACCGGCTTTTCCGCGCCGGGAGACAACCAGCCCGTGGTGCTTCAGTTCGAGCAGGATCTGCTCGAGAAACTTCTTCGGGATGGCCTGGGACTCGGCGATGTCGCCGATGAAGATCGACTTGCCAGGGGCGTGCTTTGCCAGCGCGACCAGCGCCCTCAATGCATACTTCGCCTTCTGAGAAATCATGGACAGGCCCGAGACCAAGCAGACCGCGACGAAGCGCATCCGCTCCCGCTATTCGGTGGAAACTATATTGACTCTGTAGAGTAAGTAAACGCGTCGCGGCGAGAACTTGGCGTGGGGCGATTTGGGGCTCGACCATGCGTGTTGCGGATGGCATGACGATTTCATGACAGCGAGAAAATTCCTTATCATTGCAATCGCTTCGGTTGCTTATGGTGCGCCCTGCCTTGCGCAGGAGGCATCCGGCGACGCCAAAGATCAGAAGGATGGCCCGACCCTGCAGGCTGCACTTGGCCTGCCTGAAGGAATCCGCATCTCAGGCTCCATTCGTCCGAGATACGGGACGCTTGCGAACCAGTTCTTCGCCGGTCGGACGGGCGATGACGAGATTCTCAACTTGCGAAGCTCGCTGAAACTCGAGATCGACGCCGGGCCGCTCACCTTTGTCGGCGAAATGGTCGATTCCCGTCTGATCGCCGGCAATGATGGCGGCGGGGCCGACGGCGAGATCGACACGCTGGAGCCGATCCAGCTTTATGGCCTGTGGACCTCGAAGGACGCCTTTGCGCCGGGCGCCGAGCTCGAACTCATGATGGGGCGCTACGCGATGGATGTGGGCTCGCGTCGCCTGGTTGCTCGCGCAAACTTTCGCAGCTTCGTCCAGTCGTTCGACGGCGTGCACGCGCTGTGGACCAGCAGCGACGACCTGAAGATCACCGCCTTTGCCGTTCACCCGGCGAGCCGCGAGCCATCAGACACCGACTCCGCGCTCGACAACGAAGTGGTGTTCAACCCGACCATCGACAGCATCGCCTTCACTGGCGTGCATCTTGATGCGCCCCTGCCCCACGGCATGCGTGGCGAGGTGTATGTGTACCGGCTAAATGAGCGCGATGCGGGCGACACGCCTTCGCGCAATCGCGACCTGTTGACCGCGGGCGTGCGCTTGCTCCGGACGGGCGAGACCGGGGCGTTCGACTTCGACCTTGAATATGCGCACCAGACCGGCAGTGAGCGCGCAACGACTGATCCACTCGACCTGGTCGACCTGGATCACACAGCATCAATGGCGCATGTTGAGGGCGGTTACACGTTCGACGCGCCAATGTCGCCGCGTTTGTCCGTGCACTACGATTCCGCTTCGGGAGAAGCCTCGCCCGCTGACAACGAAAGCGGACGCTTCGATTCAGTTTTCGGCGACAGGTCTTTCGAGTTGGGGCCCACCAGCATCTGGGGTGCCCTCTCGCGCAATAACCTGTCTTCCGCCGGGATCCGCCTGGAAGTTGAGCCCGATGATGAATCAGACGCGTACGTCATGCTGAGACAGATCGATCTGGCAGAAGCGCGCGACAGGTTCGGCAATAGCGGCGTGGTGGATGCCACGGGTGCATCGGAAACCGATGTGGGGCAGCAACTGGAAGTGCGTTACCGGCGCTGGCTGCAGAAGGATGTGGTGCGTCTGTCAGGCGGCGGAGCCGCGTTGTTCAATGGCCGGTTCCTTGACACGGCGCCGAACGCCACGGGACAGGGCGATGCGTTCTATGGCTACACGGAAGTGACCTGGACGTTCTGAGAGAAGACGTCAGGCCAGTCGCACGCCCGTGAAGGTGCGGCGCATCACGAGCTGATGTTCGACGTGCGCCATGGCTTCGAGCGCTTCGCCCAGCCGGTCTTTCACGGTGCAGATGGCGACGACGGCCTCGACCGGAGAGGCCGTGCCGGAACGGCCCAGCCGCTCGGCCACGTCGCAGGCCTCGTCCAGCTCCATCGCGCCGATGCTGCGGGCGGCGCCCTTTATGGCGTGGGCGGCATCCGCCCAGTGGTCAGCCTCGCCTGCGGGGTCGAGCATGCGGGACCAGAGTTCGGCGGACTGGCGGAAGATGCCCAGCACCTCGATCGCGAGGCTCGAGTCCGAGGCTGTCATGGTCTGGAGCTGTTCGAGATCGATCGCTGGCATGACGCAGAGTGTCGATGCGTCGGGAAATATTGGGTTAAGCACGACGGCCGGGCGGTGGTCGGCTGAACGGACCGTACCGCCTGAAAGGCGGTTTGGCGTCAACTCACACCGCCCCAAATCTGGAATGGCGGCCGAAATTTTGCCTTGATGCGGGACCAGCTTGGCCTCACAAGGTTCGGGTAGTTGCTTCGGTCGGGTTAGGGGTTCGCCCGATGATCGACGTCATCGTCAACGTGAGAGATGCGGTGTTCGCGGCCCTGGTCGCGTGGACGGGGGTGGGCGACGCTGAAGGTCCGCAGCCGCAGAAAAACCAGCCCGTCCAGTCCGCAAAACCTGCGATCGAAAAGCCGATCCAGCAGCAGACGCCGCAAAAGGTGTATTAGGACCGCTTCCGGCTTCGCCGGCGCTTTACGATTAATCTCGCATCCGAACCGGAACCTGGCCGCGTTTTTCGCCAGTCAGCGTTTACGATTCTCCTGATGATTCACGCGGTCTCGCTGACTCAACCCTCTTTTCAACGTGGCACGCGGCCTGCACATTCGGGTTGCTGTGTGGGCAGGCCCAGAACTCCGGATATTTATCCGGAGCCCTGCCGCGCCTGCTTGCCGGCGTGTTGTAGCCACACTGAACGGGCCAGCTGCCGTCATGACGGACCATTCTGATCGCCGACCTTCTTCCGCCCGCATCCGGGCGCAGCTCGAGGCTGCGCACACGGCCGGGGCGTGGATGCCATGGGCGGGCGCTGCCCTTGCCCTGCTGCTGTGGGGCGGCGTGCTTGCCTGGATGATCGCGGTCATCGGGTTCAATGAAATTTTCGCCCAGCCGCCGCTGGTGCTGGCCGGTGGGTTTGCCGCGCTGTTCGCGCCGGGGCTCGCGCTGGTGTGCGCGGGCATCATGGCGCGTGAGGGCGCACGCTCGGCACAGGCGAACGCCATCGTGCTGACTTCCGCCAAGCTGTTGCTTGAACCGGCCGAGACGTCGCGGACGGAGATCGTGTCGCTTGGCGAGGCGGTGGCTTTCCAAACGCAGGCGTTGAGCCGCGCGATGGTGGACACCCGCACGCGCCTTGATGCGCTCAAGACAGACATCGACGCCAGCGTGACATCCGCGCTGAAGGCGGCCGAAATTGTGCGCGCCGATTCCGAAGTGCTGGTCGGCAAGATGAGCGCCGAGCGCCACAACCTGACCCAGCTTGCCGAAAATCTACGCACGCAGTCCGACCAGCTGGCCAAGGCGATTCCGCGCCATGCCCAGCTTATGTCTGAAGCGACGCGCGCGGCGCAGGACCAGGTGCGCCAGGCGGACTCGACGCTGGACCAACGTCTGCGCGACCTCAACGAGACGGCGGGTCACCTCGCCCAACGCATCAACCAGATCGACACGATGGGCGCAGAAAGCCGCAAGCGGGCGCAGGGCCTTGCCAGCGTGCTGATGCGCCTCGACGAACAGCTCGTGCAATCAACGCGGATGGTGGAAGCGGCCACCAAGGCGGGTGAGCTCGCGGCGGCTGCGACGAAGTCCACCGCCGAGACGCTGCGTGACACGATGTCTGACGCCATCGGATCTGCGTTGAAGGCGACGGAGACAATCTCCTCACGCTCGACGCAGGCGTCCGAGGATGCGCGCCAGTCGATGACGCTGCTTAAGGAAGCGGCGCTGCAGGCGGAGGCGACCACCAAGGCTGCATCGCACGCTGCGCGCGCGCACGCGGATGAAACCGAAAAGCGGATCAACCAGCTTTCCGACACGCTGTTCAAGACCGCGACGCGCGCCACCAATGCAGCCGAGGACGGGCTGGAGCGGGCACGTGCGCGTATCGAAAAAGCGTCGCTGCTGATCGGCAGGATGAGGGACGAGTCCGAGACCTCTTCCGTGGATGACCTGATCCTGGAGCCCCTTCCGCCCGCGCCTATGCTGACGCTTGCGCCGCGCCCGACGCTCGTGCCGCCGGCGCCCGTGTATGTGCCGCCACCAGTGCAGGCAGCGCCAGTTGCCCCGGCGCTGGCGCCCGACCGGCCCTTCCCGCTGTTTGGCGCGCGGGAGGCTGCGCCGGTGCAGACGCAGAAACCCACCGCCTCTTCATTCGATCGCGATGATCCGGCTTTTGATCTGACGCGTGGTGATGGCGCGCATGACGATGAGCTTGTGCTTGAGCAGGTGGCGTCGCCCTCGCCTCGCCGGGATGCGGACTTCTTCTTTGCCGACGATGCACGGCGCAATGACAGCTGGCGCGATCTGCTGGGCGGGATTGAGGCGCCTCAGCCTCAGGTGCGCGAGCAATCGGCCGGCGCGATGATCGAGCGGCTTGACCGCGCGGGCGTGCGTCTTCACGTTGTGAAGGCGGCTGACCTGCGTCGGATCGCCAACGCATCGAGCCATGGAGAGCGCCAGCGCCGCCGCGCCACGCACGAGACAGCTCCGGCGGAAATCCAGCGCGTCACGCGCATGCTGGAGACGGATCGTGACATGCAGACGGCGGCGCGCGAGTTCGTCTCGCGCGAAGCGGCCGATGCGCTGCGGGTTCTGTCGATGGCGGGACGCGCGCGTGAAGACGCCGCGCCGCGCCTGTCGGCTTACCTGCTGCTGGATACTGCGTTGGGAATGCAGATCTGACGGGAAGGGCCTGCGCCCCTCCCTCAGAACAATTGCCTAGAACGACTTCCGCACATTCACGTAGACGAAGCGGCCTTGCGGTGAATGCAGGTCGCCGAGATAGCCGTAGTTGGTGGCGGCCAGCGGCGGGATTTCATCCGTGATGTTGCGCATGCCGAAGCGCAGGCGCGTGGGCGAGTTCGAGTCGTAGTCGAACTCGTACTGCAGATACAGATTGTGCGTCTGGTAATCCTCGATGATCCACTGCTGGTTCGTGACGCTGTTGACGATCTGGTCGTCGAACACGTCGCCGACATAGCTGGTGAACCAGCCGCCGCCCCACTCGTTCATGCGCCAGGTCAGCGCCGAGGTGTAGCGCCATTCCGGGCGGCCATAGTCGCGCACCAGATTGCCCTGCCCTGCAACGCTGAGCTGGGAGGGAATATCGCCAGCGGCGCTGGCGTCGTTGATGATGAGGCCAGCGGGCGAGACATCCTGGAAGAACTTGTCGAGATAGGCGGCATTGATACGGAACGAGAAGTCGCCGATCGCCGTGTTGTTGATCTCGTAATACATGCCGAGGTCGACGCCTTCGACCGTGCGCTGGTCGAGGTTCAGGTAGTTGTCGTCGACCAGCACGATGTCGCCGGCGGGGGCGAGGCCGGTGCCGGCGAAGGCGGCATCGTCGCCTGCGTCGGGCGCGTTGCGGATGACCGCAGAATTGAAGCAGCCAGCCGGCTGCGGGTTGGTGTTGCAGCCGGCGGCCTGGCGCAGAACGTAGTCGAGCAGGATGTGGTTCTGGTCGCCGAAGATGCCGATGACGTTGGTCTGCTCGACGCGCCACCAATCGGCAGTAAAGGTGAAGGCGCCCCACTCTTCCGGGATGAAGGTCGGCTCGAACACCAGGCCAAATGTGGTGTTGGTCGATTCCTCCGGCTGCAGCGCCGCGCTGCCCTGACGATTGGAGATCACCGGAGAGGCCGGAGACGCTGTCGGGCAAGTGGTGGTGAAGACGGGCGGCGGCGTATTGTTGGCCTGTGCCTGACGGACAGCCGCCTCGCAGCGGATGTAGTCGGTGCGGTTGTTCGAGCGCAGCAGGCCTGTCTCATACTGCTGTTGCAGGTTCGGCGCGCGGAAGCCTTCCGACCAGGAGGAGCGGAACAGGAGCGAGTCGAACGGACGCCAGGACAGCGCCACTTTCGGCTTGGTGACGCCGCCGAACGTGTCGAAGTTCTCGTGGCGAACGGCCAGCTGCATGTCCACGCTTTGTGCGAACGGGATGTTCATTTCGGGTGAGACCAGCGGGACCTGGAATTCGGCGTAGGCCGATTGCACGTCACGCTCGCCGGTTGTGTCGAGCGTCTGGTTGTTGCCCTGGAGATCGATCGTGGTGAGGCCGCTGATGATGTCGGTGAACATCGCCGTGCCGTCCTGACGCGGATCGCGATCGTCCTTGAAGGTCTCGCGGCGCACTTCGAGACCGAAGGCGGCGCCAACGTCGCCCGCCCACAGCGTCAACAGGTCGGGACGCGACACTTTGAAGTCCCACGAGGCGATCGAGGTGTTGTTGCGGCGATAGACCGGAACAGTGAAAGACTGGATCGCCGCGATCTGGCTCGGCGTGCAATCGCCGCCGGGAAGGTCGGTCAGACAGCCCCCGTTGAAGGGGTTGTACGCGTCCGGCGTGTTGCGCGCGAGCGACTGCTGGAACAGCGTGTTGGAGATTCGGTTCTCCTTGTCTTCCGACGCCGCCATCGAATAGAGCAGCGCGGATTCCCAGTTCCAGCCTTCCCAATCGCCGCGCAGACCAGCGAGGATGCGGGACGACAGGTTCTCGACTTCGGTCTTGCGCGGGCCGGCGTCGATCGGGCGGTAGGCGGCCGTGCCGCCGCCGGGGGCGGCGCCGAGATAGAGATCGAGTGCGGGACCCGTGTATCCGGCGAGGCGGTTCGGGGAGCCGACGACGCCGAACGGGTTGTAGTAGTTGGTCGATGGAACGACGATCGGGACGGCGCCCAGCATCGGGGCCGACTCGCGATAGCCGATGGAGTCGGCGAGATAGACGCCGGCTTCGGCGAACAGCTCCATGCCGCCATCGAACTCGTGGTTGAGGAAGACGAAGGCATTGTAGCGGTCGACGCCGTTGGTGACGGTGGCGTTACGGTTCACGTCGTAGCGCAGGACTTGGTCGCGCGTGGAGGTGTCGTCTATGCAAAGACCGTTGCCGAGTTGGGCGAGGCAGCCCGGCAAGGTATTGGGCTGGATGTGAAACTGGCCGGCCGGGTTGTTAGTAACCGCCGTGCCGCTCACCAAGATATTGCCCGGCGCGACCTTATCGAAGATGCCCCAGGCCGAGGTGATCGATGTTCGGTTGAAGCTGGCCGCAGCTGTATCGCTGGCCCAATCGGCAGGCAGGCGCGAGCGCAGGTCGGAGTTCGATGTGAAGTCGCGGTCGCGGGCGAAGATGGGATCGCGAGTGAAGTAGGAGCCGAGCACGGAGACGTTGGTCCGCCCGTCAGGGGACGAGACGCCGAATTCCATGGAGGCTGTCAGCTCGTCGGCGCCCGCGCCTTCTTCGTTGCCGTAGGTCAGGTCGAGGGTGAAGCCTTCGATATTGTCCTTGAGCACCGTGTTGACCACGCCGGCCACGGCATCCGTGCCGTAGATCGCCGAGGCGCCGTCGAGCAGGACTTCGACGCGGCGCACGCCCACGGTGGGGATGGAGTTGGTGTTGACGGTGACGACCGGGACCAGGTTTTCGGCCTGTGTGCCGGGGTGGTTCACCATGCGGCGGCCGTTGAGCAGGACCAGCGTGTTGCCGGTTCCCAGCGCGCGGAGGTTGATCGAGGCGGTGTCGCCGCGGGCGTCGTTGAGGCTGCCGACCGTGCGGGTGGTGTTGAAAGCCACATCGCCCAACTGCGGGATAGACCGGAAGAGATCGTCCCCCGAGGTGGCGGCGACGGCGGCGAGATCATCCTCGCCGATGACCGTGACCGGGAGGGCGCCAGTCGGCTGGGAACCCACGATCTGGGAGCCGACGACGATGACCACGTCGCGGCCTTCTTCGGGGGGCTCAGCCTGCGGCGGGGCTTGCTGCGCTACGGCGGCGCCGGCCAGGGCGATCGCGGTGGTGGCCATCAGCATTGCACGGATCGGTGAGAGGCGAATCTGATGTGCCACGAGAGGCTCCCCTTTGAACGGTGGCCAGCGCGGAAAGCCGCCGGCTCGCCCTGTGGCCGACATCCCCCCGGGGATATGTCGTGTCAATTAAATTCCCCTTTTCAGCGTGGGACCGGAGCGTCCAGACGCGGTAAGCGCGCTGTGGCGGATGGAACTGCCTCACTTGCGACATGCCTCACGTGTATTTGAAGGCAGGAGATATATCGTTTGACCCGGTGTCGTTGACCGAATTTCAAGCCACCTGCCCGATGGTCCGTCGAAAGGTTCAGGCAGCTCCTGGTCATTGATGCAAATTCGGTGGCCCTCCTCGCGGGAACGTCATCGATTTTGTTCATTCCGCGTCGGCAGGCCACAGACCTGTTGTCGTATCAGAGGGTAATAGGACCGGTGGAACCGTGCGCGGGGCGGCAGCGCGGCGGGACGACGTGTAGTCTGATGTTGGAGTTATCGTTTCATGGCCTTGCCTAAGCGCAACCTGATCATAGGCGCGGTCGCCGTAGCAGTTCTGGTGGTCGGCGGGATCGCGCTTGCGACCATGAACGGCGGCGGCGATCAAAAGCCGGCGATGGCGGGCGGACCCGGTGGTGGACCGGGCGGCCCAGGAGGTCCCGGTGGCGGCCGTGGCGGCCCCGCGACGCAGGTTGGCGCACTCGAAGTCGCCTCCAAAGTGTTTTCCAGCAAGATCGAAGCGCTCGGCACGCTCGAGCCGCGCGAGCGCGTGATCCTGACGGCCAATGCGGCTGACCGCGTCACGGCCATCTATTTCGAGGACGGCCAGCGCGTCGCGCGCGGCAAGGTCCTGATGACCCTCGTCAACGAGGAAGAGAACGCCCTGCTCGAATCCTCGCGCGCCACCGAGGCGAATGCGCGGCTGGTGTTCGAACGCAACCAGCGACTCGCCCAGGGCGAGGCCATCGCGGAACTGGAACTGGAGCGCTCGCGCTCGAACTTCGAGGCGGCGCAAGCCAACGTTTCATCGATCCAGGCGCGGCTGCGCGATCGGGTGCTGACGGCGCCGTTCGCAGGCGTGCTCGGCTTCCGGCAGGTCAGCGTTGGCGCCTACGTGTCGCCGGGCCAGGCTGTGGCGACACTGATCGATGACAGCCAGATGCGCCTCGAATTCGGCGTTCCCTCGATCTACCTCTCCTCGCTGCGCTCCGGTCTCGAGATCAAGGCGACAACCAAGGATTTCCCGGGCCGCACATTTGTCGGCAAGCTCACCTCGATCGACAACGCGATCGACCCCGCGACGCTGGCGGTGAAGGTGCGTGCGACGCTGCCGAACATGGACGGCCTGCTCAAGACTGGCACGTCGATGAGCGTCGAGCTGATCTCACAGCCGCGGACATCGCTGTCGATCTCCGAAATCTCGGTGGTCGCCGAGGGCTCGAAGAACTTTGTCTATGTGGTCGACAAGGCTGCGAAGCCAGCCGTCGCCAACAAGGTCGAGGTGCTTCTCAGCATGCGCGAGCGCGGCATTGTCGAAGTTCTGAGCGGCCTGGAATCCGGCGACCTCGTCGTCACCGACGGCGTTCTGAAAGTCCGGCCGGGCGCTGCTGTCAGCGTCATGCCGGCCGCCGGCAGTGCAGGCCCCGCAATCGCGTCGGGTCAGGGAACTACGGACAAGTCGGGCCTCGCCCAGTAAAGCCCGGAGGCTTTCGCAATGCTACTGTCCGACGTCTCAATCAAACGTCCGGTATTCGCCACCGTCATAGGCCTGCTGCTGGTCGCAGTGGGCTTTGTGGCGTTCACGCGCCTTGCGCTGCGTGAATATCCCGACATCGACCCACCCATCGTGTCGATCCGCACCAGCTATCCGGGCGCGTCCGCAAACGTCGTCGAATCCCGCATCACAGAAATTGTCGAGGATCGGATTGCCGGCGTGGAAGGCATCCGCTTCATCAACTCCCAGAGCCAGGACGGCCAGTCCAGCATCTCGATCGAGTTCGACATCTCGCGGAACATGGATTCAGCGGCGAACGATATTCGAGATCGCGTTGGCGGCATCCTACGTCAGCTGCCGCTCGACGCGGATCCGCCAGACGTCCAGAAAGCGGACGCATCCGAAGAAACCGTCCTGTGGATGCGCCTCGCCAGCGAAACGCGGACGCCGCTTGAGCTAACCGACTATGCCGAGCGGTATCTTGTCGACCGCTTTTCATCGATCGACGGCGTTGCTCGCGTCCAGATCGGCGGACAGCGCACACCTGCCATGCGCGTGTGGCTCGACCGCCGCGCGATTGCTGCGCGTGGCCTGACCGTTGGCGATATCGAGCGTGCCGTGCGCGCCGAGAACGTCGAGTCGCCCGCCGGCTCCCTCACCTCGCAGGACCTTGTCTTCACCAACCGCATCGAGCGGCCCTTCCGCAATCCCGAGGAGTTTGCTCAGCTCGTGGTCGCCAAAGGCGATGACGGGGTGATCGTACGGCTTGGAGACGTGGCGCGCGTCGAGTTCGGCGCCGAGGAGGACCGCAGCGTCTTCCGCGCCAACGGCCTCGACACCATCGGCATAGGCATCGTGAAGCAATCCGTCGCCAACGTGGTGGAAGTCGCCAAGGTCGCGCGTGAGCGTGCAGTCGAGGTGGGCGCTACCCTGCCGGCGGACATGAACCTGCGGATCAATTTCGACGGCTCGGTCTTCGTCAACGCCGCGATCAACGAGGTGTTCATCACGCTGGGCATCGCGGTCGCGCTGGTTATCGGTGTGATCTATGTCTTCCTTGGGAACTTCAAGGCGACGCTGATCCCCGCGGTTACCGTGCCGATCTCGCTGATCGCAGCGTTCACCGTGCTCTATGCGCTGGGCCTGTCGATCAACATGCTTACGCTTCTGGCGCTGGTGATGGCCATCGGCATCGTGGTCGACGACGCCATCGTGGTGCTGGAGAACATCCACCGCCGCATCGAGGAGTATGACGAGACGCCGCTCGTCGCGGCCTATCGCGGCACGCGACAGGTAGGCTTTGCTGTCGTGGCCACCACGATGGTCCTGATCGCGGTGTTCGTCCCGATCACCTTCATGCAGGGCCAGGTCGGGCGCCTGTTTACCGAATTCGCCATCGCCATTGCGGCGGCGATCGCGTTCTCGATGCTGGTGGCGCTGACCATCTCGCCAATGATGGCTTCGAAACTCCTGAAGCCGCACGTGAACCATGCCGACAAGAAGAGCGGGGGCTTCGGCCAGCGCGTCGACAGGGCGTTCGTGGCCCTGCGGGGGGGATACGCCCGCGTCTATGACGCCACGGTGAAACGCCCGATCATTATCGCGGTGGCCTTCTTCGCGACGCTCGCCGGCAGCTATTTCCTGTTTACCCAGATACCCGGCGAATACACGCCCAACGAGGATCGCGGGTCTTTCCAGGTCATGATCAGCGGCCCCGAAGGCGCCTCGTTCGAATACATGCAACCCTTCATCGAGCAGATCGAAGCGCGGTTGCTGCCCATGGTGATGGGTCCCGAGAATCCGGACGGCGAGATCGAAGGTATTTCGGTGCGCGCCCCCGGCGGCTTCGGCGGCTCGTCCAGCAGCTTCAACTCCGGCATGATCATGGTGGTCCTGACCGAATGGGGTCATCGCCGCAACGGCTTCGATATCGTCAACGAGATCAACCAACGCCTGAGCGACATCACGGGCGTGCGCGCCTTCGCCAACATGCCGTCCGGTTTTGGCGGCGGTCGTGGCAGCGGCAAGCCGATCCAGTTCGTGATCAAGGGGCCGTCCTACGAGACCTTGGTTGAATGGCGCAACACGTTCATCGACGCGCTGAACCAGGACAATCCCGGGATCAATCAGATCGACTGGGACTATAAGGAAACGCAGCAGCAGTTCCGCGTGAACGTCGACTACTCGCGTGCATCCGATCTTGGCGTAACCGTGCAGGAGATCGGATCGACACTGCAGACGATGCTGGGATCCAAACGCGTTGGCACGTTCATCCAGAACGGCGAAGAGCGCTATGTGATCTTTGAGGGCGAGCGCACCGATCAATCGACGCCTTCGGACCTCGAAAGCATCTATGTTCGTTCCACCCGCACGGGCCAGTTGATCCCACTGTCTAACCTTGTGCGCGTCGACCAAATGGCCGACTCGCGCCAGCTCAACCGCTACAACCGCGTTCGCGCCATCACTGTAAACGCCAACCTCGATCCGGGTGTCTCGCTCGGCGTGGCGCTGGACAAGATGGAAGCTATCGCGCGGAATGTGCTGCCTGAAGAGGCGGCCATCGACTACAAGGGCCAGTCGCTCGACTACAAACGCGCGGGCGAGAGCATCCTGTTCGTCTTCGGCTTTGGCATCCTGGTCGTCTTCCTGGTGCTGGCGGCGCAGTTCGAGAGTTGGACACACCCGTTCGTCATCATGGTCTGCGTGCCCGCAACGATTGGCGGCGGCTTGCTGGGCATATGGCTGACCGGCAATTCGCTGAACATCTACACGCAGATCGGCCTGATCATGCTGGTGGGACTGGCGGCGAAGAACGGCATTCTGATCGTGGAATTTGCCAACCAGTTGCGAGACCAAGGCAAGGAATTCAACGCCGCCTTGAAAGAAGCCTCCCTCACCCGCTTCCGTCCGATCGTGATGACTTCGCTGACCGCGATCGCCGGCGCCATTCCTCTGATCTTCAGCCACGGCGCAGGGTCGGAAACGCGCTCGGCCATTGGCATCGTGATCCTGTTCGGCGTGGCGACTGCAATGCTGGTGACGCTGGTGCTGGTACCGGCCGCATACGCGATGCTGGCGCGGCGGACGGGCTCGCCCCGCGATATCGAGCGCAAGCTTGAACGCGAGGAGCTTGCCTCGCCGCCGGTGGATTCGCTGCATCCGGCCGAGTAGACCCGACCGCAGACAAAACGCAGGAGGGCGGCTCGCAAGGGCCGCCCTCCTTCTTGTTACGGCGCGAAATCGAGGCAGCGCGCGTCAGCCGCGACGCATCTCGCTGGGGCTCTTGCCGGTCCAGCGCTTGAAGGCGCGGGAGAAAGCGGCCGGATCAGAGAAGCCGACGAGGTAGGCTGTCTCGTTCACCGAAGTCTTGCGGCCTGCGAGATAGTTGATCGCCAGGCGTTGGCGCAGGTCGTCCAGCACCTGCTCGAATGTCGTGCCTTCTGTCTTGAGACGGCGGAACAGGGTCTGGCGGCTGAGGCCCATTTTCGTGGCGATCGCGTCCATGCCGATATCGCCTGTGTGCAGGATCGGCATCAGCAGTCGCTCGACCTTGCCGCGCACGGATTTCGAGCTCTCCAGCTCCTTCAGCAGAAGCTCGGCTTTCTCGCTGAGCACGCCGAACACATAACGCGGCTGGAGCGCGACCGTCATGCCTGTGATCTCAGGGTGGAGGCGCAGCGCGTTCCACGGCGCATCGAAGACCACCGGGCACTGGAAGATGCGGTCGTACTCGGCGCGATGGCCAGGCGCCGGGTGCGTGACGTGAACCTCCAGCACGTGCGGCACGGAGAGGAAGCGGCGGGGACCGCAGACCTGGCGTGCGAAGGTGACTTCGGTGAGCTCCGGGAAGTCATTTGGATTCTCGCGCGCATCCTCCATCCAGAGGCCGCGATCGTCTGTGCGCATCACGAAGCGCTTGCCTGAACCCTCGAACTCGATGGCGAGGCGGCCGAAGCGGTTCATCTGGAGGAAGGCTTCGCCCATGGTCGCCGACGCCTTCATGATGAGGCCGGTGATCGATAGATCGGCCAGGTCCACACCCTCGCCATAGTGAAGCGCGAGCGCGGGATCGTTGGTCATCTCCTTCGCGGCGCGCATGAGCGCGATGTAGTTCGGCATCGGAATGCGGTTGTCCTGATCGTCCAGGTCGGTGAGTGCGATGCCAGCGCGACGCGCAAGTTTGGCAGCGTCGGCGCCCGTGGCGACTGCGAGATTCATCAGGCCGCGCGGCAGGCCCGCCCCGACGGTCAGCATGGCGCGGGCTCGCCACCGAAGCAGGCTTTGCAACGTGCGATCATGGTTTTGGCGTCTCCGGTCAAGCGAGGACCCTCGCAACTGGCCTCGCATTCATGACGCATTCAACGCCAACGCCGGATGAATGGCGTATAACAACAAGAGGGACAAACCCGATGATACGCCTCCCCGTTCTGATCACCGCCATCCTCGCTTTCACGCCCGCTTCAATCGCGCAGGCAGCGCCTTCCGACCCGTTCGCTCAGTCTCCGACATCGCTTGCGCCGATAACAGACATACCGCGAACGCCCGACGGGAAGCCCGATTTTCAGGGCGTGGTGTGGGCGACCAACTACTTCCCTGTGTTCGAGCTGTCGCCCATGAGCTCTGATCTTGTCGTGCCTGAAGATGAGGCCAAGCGCATCGTCGATACGATCTTTGCGGGCATGGCGGGATTTCTCGAGGAGAGCATCGATCCCGAGGCGCACGCCATCATGGGCGAGACGGATGGGCTGCCGATCGTGCGTGGCGAACGTCGCACGCGGCTGATCGTGGTTCCGGCCAATGGCAAGTTGCCGCTCACGGATCAGGCGCGCCAGCTGGCGAAATCGACCGAGACGATGGACGGCGACAAGGACGATTACGAGCAGCGTCCATCAGGCGAGCGCTGTCTCGTGGTCAGCGGCGTGCCGCCGATCCACGCGGTGATCTCGTACAATCGCCAGCGCATCATCCAGACGCCGACGCACGTGGTGATCCACAACGAGAATGGCGACGAGGCGCGGATCATACCATTCGCAGATAGCTTTGACGCCCCCGGCCCGACGTCGTGGTATGGCGAGTCTATCGCGCGCTGGGATGGCGATACGCTGGTGATCAGGACGACGCGCACGCCGGAGATGGAGCGTGTGCGTGGGCTTATGACGAAGTTTGTCATCAACACCGACGCCATCATTACCGAGCGCTACACGCGTTTATCGACGGACGAGCTGCTCTATCAGTTCACGATCGAGGACCCGTGGGCCTATTCGGAGCCGTGGGTTGCCGAGTTCTCATTCAAGGCGGTAGACACTGGCATGTTCCCCTCGCCTTGCCATGAGCACAACCACTCGCTGCCGAACATCCTGCGCGGACAGCGCGTGGCGGATGCGGAGGCGTCCATTCGCTGATCTCCGAAACGCGAAAGGGGCGGCCCTTGCGAGCCGCCCCTCCAACGATCGATATGATCGAAAGCCTACTGGCTTCGCATCCCTGTTGTCGTGAAGCCTACGGCTTCACGAGTGCGTCGTAGATCCATGCGCGGTTCTTGCGCTGGTATTCGGCGAGCAGCGCGCGGTCCTGGATCATGAACACCATGACGAGGTCGTTCTTCGGATCGACCCAGAACTCGGTGCCGGCGATGCCGTTCCACGAGAACGTGCCGTTTCCGGGGCGCTGTTTCGTGTCGTCCGTCACCAGCGAGAAGCCGAGGCCGAATTCCATCGAGCCCGCGACGGGACCCATGGCCGGGAAGAACAGGCCCTTCTGGCGCATCGCCTGGTTGGTTTCCGGCTGGCGCATGCGAGCAAGCGTTTCCTTCTCGATGATGCGCACGCCGCGATATTCGCCATCGTTACGCAGCATCTCGGCGAAGCGGAGATAGTCTTCCGGCGTCGACGACAGACCGCCGCCGCCCTGCAGGAAGGCCACCGGAACGGTGTAGTCGTAATACAGGCCGTCGACAGTCTTCGATTGGGCGAAGCGGGCGGAATGATCTTTCGACTGGAAGAACTTCGTGTCGGTCATGCCGAGCGGGCCGGTGACACGCTCCTGCACGATCACGTCAAGCGGCTGGCCTGCAGCAACCTCAATCACGGCGCCCAGCACGTCCGTCGAGCGTGAATAGTTCCAGGCTGTTCCAGGTTCAGCGGCCAGAGGCAGGCCGGCGAAGATCTTCGCCTGGTCGCGCGCGGTTTTCGAGGGATCGCCCTCGCCTGCGGCTGCATACGCCTTGCCGAGCGGCGTGGTGGTCTGGATGAAACCGTAGATGAGGCCCGAGGTGTGGGACATCAGGTGCCGCACAAGCATCGGCGTCTGCGCCGGCTTGGTCGAGCCATCGGCCTGCATGACGGTGAGGTTTGCGTATTCCGGCAGGAATTTGGATACCGGATCGTCGACCGAAAGCTTGCCATCCTCGACCAGCGACATGGCGGCCACGGTGACGATCGGCTTGGTCATGGAGAAGATACGGAAGATGGTCTCTTCGGTCATCGGCGCGGTCTGGCCCGGGCCCTGGACACCGAAGCCCTGCGAGAAGGCCACCTGCCCGTGACGCGCGATCAGGAGATAGGCGCCGGGGATCTTGCCGCTGACGACATCGTCGTTCAGCGCCTTGCGGATTTCGCCAAGCTTGGCCGGGTCGAAACCCAGCGCCGACGCATCGCCCTGCACCAGGGAGGGCGTAAACGGATCGGCGACCTGGGGGGCGCTCTGACAACCGCTCGCAAGTGCGAACGCCAATGCCGCACCTGCGGCAAGAATGCTCCGCTTCGTAAACGCCATGGTTCATCTCCCCGGTTTGGCCGCGCCTTGCGGCCTATTGTTGCCTTCGCTGTAGCGCGCTTCCCCTGACAGTGGAAAGTCCCTCGGCAATTAACAGCGCGATCAACGGGACTTGCCCCGTTGGCGCGTTCAAAGTCTATTACGTGCGACACCTCGGCAATGGCATGGCTCTGGAGAGCGGGTTACCCATTGATCAGGTGGAGAAAGATTGCGCCTCTGAATCCGTAACGGTGAACACGCCGGCGGTGAGGACACGCAAGAGGGAGAGAAGATGACCCGCTCAGCCATAGCGCTGGCCCTGGCACTTGCCTTGGCCGCTTGTTCGCCAGATTCAGAAGAGCCTTCTACGGCCCCCTCCGGGGCTGTTCCAGTCGAAGGCATGGGCGGCGCAACCGTCGCCGACTTCAAGACCGACACCAACATGCAGGACCTGATGGCCCATGTGATCGATTACAGCGCCTTCGGCGTCTGGAACGCCCAGGGCTGGATCATCGACAAGGACGGCATTCACGAGCTGTTCCCGACAACCGAAACAGGGTGGATGGCTGCCGAGAGCGCCGCGTTCACGCTGGCCGAGGTGTCGAACACGCTGCTGCTGCCGGGACGGCCGCGCGACGAAGAGCGCTACTGGGTCGACTATTCCCACCAGCTCTACACGGCCGCCAAAAAAGCCCAGGAAACCGCGCTGGCGCGCGACAAACAGGCGTTCTTCGACGCCGGCGGCGAAATCTACCAGGCCTGCCTCGCCTGCCATAACCGCTACATAACGGGGGACGCGCCGGCTCCACGCGCGCGGCTGCCCGAACTGCCGAACCGCGTACCTCCGCCTAATCAGTAGTCTATCGGGCGGCAGCACTTTCGGGTTAGGCCGCCGGCGATTTGATCGGCGTCAGACTGGACAAGAAATTTCTGGATGACCGTGACACGGCGCCACGAGGGGAGAGTTAGAACTTGCTACACGATTTCATAAATTGGATTCGGGAGGACCTCGGGAGGTTCACCGAAGAAGGCTTGTCCTGGTCGCACCAGTTGCACCAGTCGCTGTTCATGTGGAACGTGATCGAAGGCACGCACGTGCTGACGATCATGTTCTTCGCGGGCACGATCTGGCTGGTCGACCTGCGCATGATGGGCGTCGCGTTCCGCAATGTGCCGCTGTCGGTGCTGAGCCGGAAAGTGCTGCCGATCACGATGGTGGCTTTTGCGGTGATGATCATCACCGGCATTATCGCCTTCGTCGGCCGCGACCCGATGATGTATTATCACAACATCTGGTTCCGCCTCAAAATCCTGTTCCTGCTGCTGGCGCTGGCGAACATCGCCTGGTTCCACTTCAAGCTGCAGAAGCACGAGCATGAGTGGGATGTGATCCCGGCGGACGAAGTCGTGCCGGCTGGCGCGCGGAGAGGCGCTGCGTTCTGGGCTTTTGTCGGCACATCTGTCGCGCTGCTGGGCTCGTTCCTGATCACCGATGTTGATCTGTCGGTTATCGTGTTGACGCGCATGGCGCTGACGATCGCGGCTGTGGTTGCGCTGTTCATCTACATCCACAAGCGGACGCCGAGCATTCCCCTGCCCGTGAAGCTTTCGGGCGGCATATCGCTTACGGCCTGGCTGATCGTAATCATCTTCGGACGCTTCATCGCGTACGACTGGTTCTATTGCGAGAAGACCGATCCGGGGTCGCTCGCCTACGTGCTGCAGGAGTGCGAAGCCTACAACAACTCCGGCGGGGAAGAGGTTGGAGGCGAGGACTTCGAAGAGACCGTGACGGACGAAGTGACGGACGAAACCGCCGTTCCGGAAGGAGCCGCGGAAGATCCTCCGCCAGATGGAGAGGTCGTGCCAGCCGAACCGCCAGCCGAACCCGCCCAACCCACGCCCGGTCAGGAGGGCTGATCACATGACCTTCCAAGAACTCCTTCAGGGCATTCCCGGCGTTACCGATACCGTCGCCGCGATGCCTGAAATGTGGCCGATCTCGCTGCTGCAGGACATCTACGCGCCGTTCGGCGCTCTCCACCTCGTGGGCCTTGCGCTCATGGGCGGGGCTGTCCTGCTGCTCAATCTCCGGCTGATGGGCAACAACGTCACGTCGCAGACCCTGCCTGACGTCGAACGCTCGACACGTCCCTGGCTGATCGCCGGCCTCGCCATCGTGCTGGGCACCGGCATCATCATCGGCATGCTGAACTCCTACAAACTCTACACGTCCGTGCCCTTCTTCGCGAAGATCATGGCGCTGATTGCAGCGACCATCTTTTCGTTTGGCGTCACCAACGCGCTGGCGAAAGCCGGTGGCAAGGCGTCTGTGGGCGTCATGATCGCCGGCGCAATTGCGATGGCGTTCTGGCTGCTGTCGCTGGGCACATTCTACGGCGATCCGATCACGTCTGCCGGCCTGTTCCATCCGATCTCCGCCGGGTACGCCCTGCTGGTGATCTATGGACTGCGCACACGCTGGATCGCGGCAGGAGCCTTCCTGCTGCTCTTTGGCGGGCTGTTCGTGATGTACTGGATCGTCGGGTTCGACACGTATGAGCCGGTCTTCGACACGGTGGCATTCTCGGTGAACATCATCGGCGCGCTGATCATGGTAGCGCTGTACGGGGTCGAGATCTATCTCGGCCGCGCCGAGGAAGCCTCGCCGACCGCCAAGCTTGTGGCGCTGTTCTCCGTGCTTGCCTGGGTGACGGTCGCGGCCGGCGGGCGCTGGGTCGGCTTCGGCGGCTGAGACGAGCGACGCAACACATGGGAAGCCCCCGGAGGAGCAATCCTCCGGGGCTTTTTGTTTGCGCGGCTGCGCATGGCGCCAGGCGCGTAATTACCCACGGGCTTGCCAATGGCGCGAAAGCCTGAATCCATTGGACTATGGATCGTGGTGATTTGCAGCGGCTGTCGAAGGAAGAACTGATCGAGCTTGT
>Ga0105048_10006193_pt1 | contig 19277 bp, 18 predicted proteins | sample MAT05_FD_78382 | JGI IMG/M metagenome (GOLD analysis project Ga0105048, IMG submission 78382) | Freshwater microbial communities from Lake Fryxell liftoff mats and glacier meltwater in Antarctica - MAT-05 | ecosystem: Environmental > Aquatic > Freshwater > Ice > Liftoff microbial mat | place... | reverse complement strand
GAAGCAGGCCGCCTACATAGGCGTTCCGGTCGACGGGCCGTACAAGGTCGACCACTACCGCTACTAGACGCTCGCTGATCTCGGCTTCGCTCGATCACCGGCGCGGGCCTAGCCGCGATCGGGGAATCCGCGGGGCATCCCCTCGAGGGCGGGGGCGAGGCGCAGCAGTCCCGACTGCTGAAGCTGGAGGGCGGTGAACTCGCGTTCCCGGCGCTTGGCGGTGACGGCGGCCAGAAAGAGTTCGGCGTCGGTGGCCGGAACGGGCGAGACGTAGACGGCGACCTCGTTGGCGAGCTCCCGGCTGAGGCGCTCACGGGTGTTCGGCGTGAAGCCGTGTGCCTGGGCAAGAAACTGCGAGACTCGCCGGGCCAATGCGTCGGGGAGCTTCGCAACATCCGCTGTCGCTGACCATGCGAGCAACTCGACGGGCACGCCATAGACGGGCAGCGCAACCGAGCCGATGCGTTCATTTTGGCTGTACGTTCCGGCGATCAGGTCACCGAGCCGGCGGGTGCGGGAGTTGAGAAGCCCCACGATCGCCGCCATGCCGCCGAAGGTCGCGAAGATCTCGAACACACCCGTGAGCGCCCGGATGAGGGCGTGCCGCAGGCCGATCGCACCGCCATCGTCGCGCACTATTCGTGCCCCCACGGCGAGCTTGCCCAACGATTTGCCCTGGCTGAGTGTCTCTACGGCGGTCGGGATCACCACGATGCAGAGCACGGCTCCGGTAACCAACAGTGCGGTGGTCATTGCCGAGTCGAGCCCGAGCTGCTGGGAGAAGGCCATCAGCAGGGAGACGAGCGCGAAGTAGGAGCCGAAGTAGAGGATGAAGTCGATCAGCGCGCCGGCTCCGCGCAGCACGAAACTGGTGGGCCGCAGATCGAGGGCCACGGCCTCACCGGTCACGAGCTCGTTCGCATCGTCGTGATGCATCACGGAATCCACGGGCGGGGCGCTGGCCATGACATCATTTAAGCAGATGGATCTCGACGCCTACTCAGCCGCCCACCGCGAAGACTGGGATCGGCTTGCCCAGCTGGGGTCGCAGCGCCGCTTCACCGGGGTCGAAGCCGACGAACTCATCGATCACTACCAGACCGGTGCGAGTGAACTGTCTGCGATGAAAACGACGACCGGCCAGTCGCTCCAGGCCGACCGACTCTCGCTCGCACTCAGCCGCGCGCGCCTGCGCTTCACCGGCGCCTCGAGCAATGTGCTCAGCCAGCTCCCCAGATTCTTTGCCTACCAACTACCCGCTGCGCTGTATCGCATCCGCTGGCTCACGTTGGTGATCGCTTTCGCCACGGTGCTGGTGGCGTTCCTGTTTGGTTGGTGGGCGACCGCCAACCCTGCCGTGCTCGCGTCGCTGGGCAGCCAGGCAGAACTCGAGCAGTACCGCGAGGACTTCATCAGCTACTACTCCAACTTCTCTGGCTCATCGTTCACGAGCGTAGTCTGGACGAATAACGCCTGGATCGCGGCCCAGTGCATTGCGTTTGGCATCCTGGGTTTCGCGGCACCGTACATCATGTTCTCGAACGCGCAGAATCTCGGCTACAGCGCTGCGGCGCTCAATCACTTGGGCGACCTCGACCTGTTCTTTCTCTACATCGCCCCACACGGCCAGCTCGAGCTGTACTCGATTTTCATCGCCGGAGCCGCGGGAATGCGCATCTTCTGGGCGTGGATCGCACCCGGAACCCGCACTCGCGCCCAGTCGCTTGCACAGGAGGGTCGCGCGATGTTCACGATCGTGATCGGCCTCATCCTCGCGCTTCTCGTCTCTGGTCTCATCGAGGGCTTCATCACCCGCCAACCCTGGCCTTGGGTAATCAAGATCGGAATCGGCACCGTCGCGCTCGCGGGGTTCTTGTTCTACCAGTGGTTCGTCGGAGCACGGGCCGTGCGCGCGGGCGAGACCGGAGACCTCGAAGAGTTTGAGGCGGGTGCGACGCAGCTCGTCGCAGGTTGACTTCACCCGTTCCGTTGCGGCGGCTCCCCGCTGCCAGCCTCCCCACCCCTCCCTCCCCTCCCCACCCCTCCCTCCCCTCCCGCACTTTTTGCGAAATGCAGGATTCGCCAAACGTGAGCCCAGCAATTACAAGGCGCCCGTGCGGCGACCCGCGGTCTGATCCTGCATTTCGCAAAAAAGATGCGCGCGGGAGGGGTGGTCACGGGCGGGGCGGGCACGGGGGCACGGTTAACGGCAGGATGCCCGGGGCCGAAGCCCCGGGCATCCTGCCGACTAATGACTAGACCCTGGCCTTGCGGTCGAACAGCAGGGTGTACGTGAAGCCGGCTATGAGCGCGCCCGCGATCGGCGCCACGATGAACACCCACAGCTGGCCGAGGGATTCCGGTCCGCCGTAGATCGCGGTCGCAATGGAGCGTGCAGGGTTAACGGACGCGTTGCTGATGGGGATGAGCACGAGGTGGACGAGCGTGAGGGTGAGTCCGATCGCCAGAGGCGCGAAGCCGCTCGGTGCGCGACGGTCGGTGACGCCCAGTATCACGTAGACAAAGATGGCGGTGAAGACGAGCTCGGCGATGAGCACCGAGACGAGGCCGAAGCCGAGCGGCGAGTGCGCGTCGTAGCCGTTAGAGACGGCGTCGAAGCCCGCGATGGAACCCTCCGGTGCGCCCGAGCGAATACCGAGCAGTATCGATGTCGCGATCGCGCCACCCACGATCTGCGCCGCGATGTAGGGCAGCACGTCGACCCAGGCAAAGCGGCCGGCCGCTGCGGCGCCGATCGACACGGCCGGGTTGAAGTGTCCGCCGGAGATGTGGCCGACGGCGTAGGCGCCACCGATCACGGTGATGCCGACCGCCAGGGCGACACCGAGCAGACCGGTGTCAGACGAGGCGAAGAGCGCGGTGCCGATGACACCGAAGACGAGCAGGAAGGTTCCGAAGACCTCTGCGGTGAGGCGACGCCCGAGTGACGGGGCCTCGATCGCAACATCTGCGTTGACAACTTCGTTGGCAGCCATGTGAGCGCCCTTTCTGTGGGGATACTGGAACAGTTTCTGAGACTACGCCGACAACGCGTGTTACTACAGGCGACCTGCCGCCTTGAGCGCGATGTACCGGTCGGCGAGGGCGGGCGGCAGATCCTGTGGCGCGGCCGTGACGACGTCTGCGCCGAGTTGCCTGATCGCGGCGGAAACGCGCGACTGGTCGAGAAGCGCGCGCTCGGCGGCGGCGGCCCGGTAGACGTCGTCTCGCGTTGAACGCTGCAGGGTGGCATCCAGCACGGTGGGGTCGGTGACGGATGCCACGAGCACAGTGTGTTTGCGTGACAGCTGCGGCAGCACCGTCAGCAGGCCGTGGGTGGCACCGGGCGCGTCGATCGTGGTGGCGAGCACTACGAGGGCCCGGTTGCTGGTTACGGAGCGCACGAGCGCCGGCACGGCGGACCAGTCCATCTCGATGAGCTCAGGTTGCACTGGCGCCATCGTGGACACCATTCGGGAGAGTAATTCGGCGCCCGTTGCACCCTGCACGCGACCGCGGACCCGGCGGTCGAAGATGATCATGTCGACTCGGTCGCCCGCGCTGGAGGCAAGGGCTGCCAGCAGCAGTGCCGACTCGAAGGCGGTGTCGATGCGCGGTTCGTTGTCGATGCGGGCGGCTGCGGTTCGGCCGCTGTCGATGATGATGACCACCCGTCGGTCCCGTTCGGGGCGCCAGGTGCGCACGACAAGGTCGTTGCGCCGGGCCGTTGCGCGCCAGTCGATCGAGCGCACGTCGTCGCCGCGCACGTAGTCGCGCAGGCTGTCGAACTCGGTGCCCTGGCCGCGCACCATCACGCTGGTGGCGCCGTCGAGTTCGCGTAGCCGCGCGAGGCGGGATGGCAGGTGTTTGCGTGAGTTGAACGGCGGCAACACGGTGATCGCACCCGGTAGGGCAATGGATGCCTGTCGGGCCGTGAGTCGCAGCGGCCCGAATGCTCGGATGGTCACGTGGGCGGCTCGGCGCTCCCCGCGGCGGAACGGGGTGAGTGTGGTGACGATGGCGCGGCGTTCGCCGGACGGCAGGTCGAGGCGCGCGCGGCGGGGCGTGGCTACCGCCGATGGCGGCCAGCCGTCGCGCACGATGCCGTGCACGCGTCGGCGACCCGTGTTGGTCAGGTAGAGGGTCGAGGCGACAGCTTCACCCAGACGCACGCGTGTCGGCAGGTCCCGGGCCAGCACCACCTTTCGCGGTGACCCGGCAATGGCAAGGTCGAGGCCACCGAGCGCGACACTGATGAGCAACCAGATTCCGAGCCATGCGGGGTCGCCGGTGACGACGAGCGGCACAACGCCGAACGCCACCAGCAGAACAAACCACCCCGAAACGGCCATGGGTTAGATCGGCACCTGAACCTGCTGCAGTATCGATCGCAGTATCGCGTCGGGCGAGACGCCCTCAAGCTCGGCTTCGGGTCGCAGCTGGATGCGGTGGCGCAGCACCGGCAATGCCATCGCCTGGATGTGGTCGGGTGTGATTGCCGCGAATCCGTTGAGCCACGCCCAGGCCTTTGCAGCCGTGAGCAGAGCAACGGCGCCACGGGGAGACACCCCAAGCTTCACCGACGGGCTCTGGCGGGTCGCTCGCGCGAGGTCGACGGCGTAGCCGACTACGTCGGGCGACGCGCCCACGCGGGCTACAGCGGCCTGCGCCAGGGCGAGCTGGGCGGCGTCGAGCACGGGGGTGACCCCGGCGGCCACCAGGTCGCGCGGGTTGAAGCCGGCGGCGTGGCGCGCGAGCACCTCGACCTCGTCGTCTCGTTCGGGCAGGTCGAGCACGAGCTTGAGCAGGAAGCGGTCGAGCTGCGCCTCGGGCAGCGTGTAGGTGCCCTCGTACTCGATGGGGTTCATGGTCGCCGCGACCATGAACGGCACGGGGAGTTTGCGAGTCTCGCCATCGACCGAGACCTGACGCTCTTCCATCGCTTCGAGAAGCGCCGACTGGGTCTTCGGAGGGGTTCTGTTGATCTCGTCGGCGAGCAGGATGTTGGTGAAGACCGGGCCGGCCCGAAACTCGAATTCGCCGGCCTTGGAGTCGTAGACGAGGGAGCCGGTGACATCGCCGGGCATCAGGTCGGGGGTGAACTGCACGCGCTTGGTCTGAAGGTTAAGCGCGTGGCTGAGCGTGCGCACGAGCAGCGTCTTTGCGACACCCGGCACACCCTCGAGCAGAACGTGACCACCTGACAGAAGTGCGATGGTCAGACCGGTCACGGCGGCATCCTGCCCGACGACGGCCTTGCCCACTTCGGTGCGCAGGCGGGCGAACGCGTCGCGCAGGGCGGTGTCGGAGCCGATCTGGGATTCGGTGCTTGCCATGGAGTGATTCTTCCTTAGGTTAGGGCCGTACAGCGCGAGCGATATCGCGCTCGAGGGTGAGCAGGGAATCCGAGAGCATCATCAGATCGCGATCTGTTGCGGGGTCGGTGTCGACGAGCAGCGCGCGCAGCTCGCCACTCTGCCGTGCGGTGACGGCCGCGCATGACGCGATCACATCATCCACTGTCGCCAGGCTCGGCAGGCCGCACAGCTTCGCGAGGCGCTGGATCGAGCCGATCCGCAGCGCGTCGAGCGCCCGCAGTCGTGACGATGACTTCTCGTACAGCCGGGCCCGACCCAGCATCGTCTCGCTCGCACGCACCGTGACGGGAAGGTTCTCGATCACGAGCGGTCCGAGCCGGCGCCCACGCCAGACCGCGCCGGCCACGAAGGTTGCGATCAGCAGAAGGATGACCGGGGTCACCCACAGCGGAGTCAGGGAGCCGAGCGTCTCGGGTGAGGTGTCGGCGACGTCGTCGATGCCCGGTATGTACCAAACCAGCCTGTCTGTCTGGCCAAGAAGGGCGAGCGCAAAGGCGGCGTTACCATCATTGATCACCAGTTGATTGGTGAGCGCGTTCGTCGCACCGAGCACGGTCATCCGCCCACCATCGAGCTCGATGAGAGAGAACACCCCCGAACCGCTGCCGAGGCACTGAATCGCGGTGTCGAGGGTGTCGTCGACCAGCCGGAAGCCCGAGCCGCCGCCCGAAACGCTTTCGGCGCGATCGACGGCGTCGACAGCGCAATCCGCGGCGATTGCGTCCGGTCCGACGTAGCCCGCCTGCGCGACTTCGGGGGCCAGCGCCCTGAGTTGAATGAAGCCGGGGTCCACCAGGATCACCCGGTCGGCGAGCGTCCCGACCCCGATCAGCTGGTCGCGATCGAGAATGGCCAGCGCGTCGTGAATGACGAGCGTCGTAGTGGACGGGTCGTCGATGTTGCGCTCCACCTGGTCGAGAGAGGACGCCTCGATCACGTCAACGCCCTGCTGCTTCAGAACCTCCGCTACCGCCTTGGCGCCGTCGGGTGCCGCGTTGCTGAGCCCGAGCGCGGCCCCCCCGCCGGTGCCGCCAATCGACGCCAGTGTCGCCACTCCGATAAGCAGAATGAACAGCACCGCTCCGACCCAGAAGAGGGCGCGGAGCAGCACGCGGCGCGCGCTTGGCGTGATGACCCGCTGCGGGGTGTCGGTGGCTGTCATGCCGAGACGGACTCCAACGCCGGACGCAGTGAGCGCAGGTCAGACTCCAGGGCGGCAAGTGTGTCGTACTGCTGTTGCGTGCCCGCGCGGCCGAGGTAGCGCACGTCGTCAAAATCGACCGCCGCGGCAAGCAGGCGCGCGTCGACTGTGGGCAATACCGTGCCCGCCCGGGCCGCAAATCCGCGAGCGGTGGTGCCGGGCGTCGTGGTGACGAGGGTGCGCTCCGCGAGGCCGCGCGCAATCGACCGGAAGAGCTCCATCACCCCGGTCGAGTAGTCGCCTCGGGATGCCGCGGCAGCGGCATCCTGTCGCATTCGGGCCGCGCTGCGCGTGTCGTCGTCGCCGAACAATACCCCAGCGACGGCGCTGCGACGATTCAGTCGCGGAAGGCCGAAGATCAGGAACGCCACCACCAGCGCGGCCGCGACGATCACGACAATGACCCCGATGCCGAACACCGGCGTTCCCTCGGCGTCCCCGAACTGCAGGGAGTTGATCCAGTCCTGGATCGCCTTGGCCACCTGGTCGAAAAAGGTCGGCTTTGCGGCCTGGTAGGCGGGCTTAGACAACTCGTTGATGAGCCAGTCGCGAGCCTCGGGCGGTGCAGGATCGACCGGAACGTCGACGGGGATGGTGATCATGACCAGGGTGCGGAGTCGGCTGCGGGCGCGGCGCGCTGGGCGTTCAGCAGATAGGGGTTATCGACCGAGGTGTCACCGGCCTGGCGAGCCTCGACGAACCGGGTGAGTTCGAGGTCGAGTCCCTCTTTGCGCATGCGGGTGTCGATGTACAGCAGCGCGGCTGTTGCCGACTGCACTACAGCCGAGATCGCGCCAAACACGAGCGTCACGATGAAGGTGAGGCCGTAGACAATTGCGATGACGACGACGAATCCGCTCGCGTCTTCCAGTGACGAACCGTTCGGATCGATCAGGGGAAGCGCGAAGCCGAGGATCGCAGAGATCGGCAGCGTCACGATGTTCGAGACCGCGTAGAGGATGACCCACACCAGCAACAGGATGCCGAAAGTTCTCCAGAAGAAACCGCGTGTCAGCGACCACGATCGAGCAACCGCGGCGCGCAGCGGGAGTCGCTCGAGCATCAGGGCGCTCGGCACGAAGGCGAGTTTGGTGACCAACCAGGCGGTCAACACGGCACCGCCGAGACTGGCAAAAACCACCAGAAGCACGCCGACTCCGATGCCGGCTGCCCCGCCCGCGGCGAAGACCGCCCCGACGATCAACGACAGGATGACGACCGCGAGAATCACCGTACCTGTCAGCAGTGATGCCCAACCGATCAAGGCCCCGAGGCGACCCTTAGCGGATCGCCAGAGCCCGCGAAGCGTGAGCCGCTCGCCGACCGTTCCGCGCGCGACCTCGAGCGAGATGATGCCCTGCAGGATCGCGCTTCCGATCACCGCAAGCGCCGCCGTGATGATCACCGTGAGAATGGTGAGCGCCACCGATCCCGCGGCGATGGTGTCGGCATCCCCGTCGGTCGCGCTCGAGGTGCGCGCGAAGGCGAAGAAGACGACGAACCCGCCGACCGCGAGGCTCAGCAGGCTAATGCCGCCGGTAATCAGCAGTGCCAGGCCGAAGGTGGGTTTGGGGTTACGCCGCAGCACCTGGAATGAGGCGCCCAGAATTGCGCCAACGGTGAGCGGGCGCAGGGGTATTAGTCCGGGCTTGGGCGGCGGTGTCCAGCCCTGCGGGGCCTGGGGCACCGGCGGGCCGTACGCGGGAGGAGCGACGCCCGGCCCGGCCGCCGCCGGAGTCGGGTAGTTACCAGTCGGAGGCCCGTACACCGGGGCGGGCGGCGGTGGGCCGAACGGCGACGGTGCCGCTGCCGGAGTCTGTTCGGGCGGCGTTGGCGGTTGCCAGGAGGTGCTGTCGGTCACCAAAAGCCTCTCTGTGGGTGTGCATGAGCCAAACGTCTGCGGGCACGAACTGACCCGTTCATGCTTTCACACTCGACTACTCTTGTGCGAAAGCTCCGCACGTCGCCAGATTGTGTGGGGCCCCAGGAAGTTGCGAGGAAAAGTGAACGCACGAATTCTTGTAGTCGACGACGACACCGCGCTCGCGGAGATGATCGGAATCGTGCTGCGCACCGAAGGGTTCGAACCCTACTTTTGCGAAGACGGCTCCGGTGCGGTTGACGCATTCCGCAGCTCCAAGCCCGACCTGGTGCTACTCGACCTGATGCTGCCCGGAATCGACGGCATCGAGGTGTGTGCGCGGATCCGGGAAGAGTCGGGGGTTCCGATCATCATGCTGACGGCCAAGAGTGACACCTCGGATGTCGTGAGAGGTCTGGAAAGTGGAGCCGACGACTACGTCGTTAAGCCCTTCAATCCCAAGGAACTGGTCGCTCGCATCCGCACCCGCCTTCGGCCAACGCCCGAGACGTCGACCGGAACGCTGCAGGTGGGCGATGTGGTGCTGGATGTCGCCGGACACGAGGTCAAGCGCGGCGAGACGAAGATCAACCTCACGCCGCTGGAATTCGAGTTGCTTCTGGCGCTGGCCATGAAGCCGCAGCAGGTGTTCACCCGCGAGATGCTGCTTGAGCAGGTCTGGGGCTATCACTACAAGGCCGACACGCGGCTGGTGAACGTGCACGTGCAGCGGCTGCGCGCCAAGGTCGAGGAAGACCCGGACAACCCGCGCATCGTTATGACCGTTCGTGGCGTCGGCTACCGCGCGGGCAGCACCAGCTAGCTTTGTCGGTGATCTAAGCCGTGCGGGAACTCGACTGGCGCGCGTGGATTGAGCGGCTGGCCAAACTGTGGCGCTCGTCGCTGCAGGTGCGCACCGTCGCTATCACGGTGATTCTCTCGAGCCTCGCGGTGGGCATCATCGGGCTGTACATGACGGTGAGTATCGGTGCGAACCTGTTCGATGCCAAACGCACCACCCTCACCACCATCTCGGCGACCGCGAACCTCGCCGGCCAGAGCGTGTTCGATGCCTCCGCAGAGCAGCTCGGGCCCGAAGACCTCGACCTGACGATGCAGGATGCCGCCGACGCGATCACGAGTGCGGCATCCGGTTCGAGTGCGGTCGGCCCGCTCTTCGCCATCCTGTGCAGCGATCAGGACCGCCAGTGCTCGCCACAGGAGATCCAGTCGACCCAACTCGACCGCGCTCTCATCTCGCCCGAGTTGCGACAGGACGTCGCAATGGCTAGCGAGGCGCGCACGTTTTCCCAGTCGGTGTCCTTAGACCAGGGCGCCACCGTGCAGCCGGGGCTCGTGATCGGTTCGGCGCTCGACATCCGCGGCACGATGTATGAGCTGTACCTCGTCTACAACATCGGCGACACCCAGCAGGCACTCAACTCCGTGCAGCAGACGATGTTGTTTGGCGGACTCGCACTGATCGTGCTCATCGGCGCCGTCACCTATATCGTCGTGCGGCTGGTCGTGGGCCCCGTGCAACTGGCCGCCGAGACGAGCGAGAAGCTCGCGGCGGGGCAGCTCGAGGTGCGCATTCCGGTGAAAGGTGAAGACGTGATTGCGACCCTCGCCCGCTCGTTCAACGGCATGGCAAGCAACCTGCAAAACCAGATCACGCGTCTGGCCGCCCTCTCCCAGGTGCAGCAGCGCTTCGTTTCGGATGTCTCGCACGAGCTGCGCACGCCGCTGACCACCATCAGGCTGGCCGGCGACGTGCTCTACGACCAGCGTGAGACGTTTCCGCCGGCCACCGCACGCACGGCCGAGTTGCTGCACACCCAGGTGGAGCGCTTCGAACTGTTGCTCGCCGACCTTCTCGAAATGAGTCGCTATGACGCCGGTGCCGTAGACGTGGAGACCGAGCCGACCAATCTCGTGCGTCTGGTTGAAGACGCCGTGGAGAGCGTCGCGAACCTCGCCGAGTCGAAAGGGTCGCAGCTGAGGGTTGTCGCGCCGGGCGGGTATTTTGAGGCCGAGGTCGACAGCCGGCGCATCCGGCGAATTCTTCAGAACCTGCTCGGCAACGCGATCGATCACGGCGAGGGTCAACCGATCGTGATCTGGGTCGACAGTGATGCGACGGCCGTCGCGATCGCGGTGCGTGACTACGGTGTCGGGATGACTCCGGCGGCGATGGAGCGCGTGTTCGACAGGTTCTGGCGCGCCGACCCGTCGCGCCAGCGCACCACGGGCGGCACCGGACTGGGGCTCGCGATCGCGCTCGAAGACGCCGCGCTGCACGGCGGTTGGTTGCAGGTGTGGTCGGCGCCGGGCGAGGGCTCGTGTTTTCGCCTCACGCTGCCGCGAGTGCGTGGGGTCGAGCTGAGATCGTCACCACTGGAGCTTCCTCCGGTCGAGCCGGTGTCGGAAATTGAGGCATCGGATGCGTAGAACACTGTCTGCCGTCGGTCTGATTGGGGCGGCGATCATGCTGCTCTCCGGATGCGTCGGCATCCCGTCGACGGGCGGAGTTGTGGCGGGCGACCTCATCGGCGACCAGGGCGAGGCCGACATCATCGTGCTGCCCGCCGGCCCGCGCGCGGGCGCAACGCAGGAAGACCTTCTTGCGGCATTCATGCTCGCGCTGCGTGGTCCGCAGAGCGACTACGCCACCGCCCGCCTGTTCCTCACCAAGGCGATGGATGCGACGTGGGATCCCGATGCCAGCGTGATCATCCGGTCGGGCATCCCCGCCATCACACCTGGACCCGAAGTCGACACGCTCAACTACACGGTCACCGCCAGAGCTTCGGTGGATGCCGATGGCCGTTATACCGAGCAGCCCTCGGCCCAGCAGACGTTCGAGTTCGCGTTCGCGCAGGTGGACGGCGAGTGGCGCATCAGTGACGCACCCGACGTGGTTGTGCTGTCGCAGCAAAGCTTCGGGCAGGTGTTCACCGAGCGGTCGCTGTATTACTTCGATCCGAGCCATCAGTTTCTGGTTCCCGACGTGCGCTGGTTCCCTTCACGGCCCACGGTTACCACACGCGTGATCAACGCTCTGCTCGCCGGGCCGGCGGAGTGGTTGTTGGGGGGAGTCGTGCAGTCCGCCTTCCCCACGGCTACGACGCTAGACAAAGTGTCCATCGAGTCGGGAACGGCCACAGTTCAGCTCAGCAAGGAGGCGTTGACGGCATCGCCGGCCGATCGCGACTTTATGCGCCAGCAACTCGAGGGCACCCTCGGAATCGCCAACGTCGCGATCACGGTGGGCGGCCTGGCACTGATCAGCCCCGCGCCAGGCACGGTCGCCGTGATCAACCCGCCCGTCGAGGGCCCGGTGCTGGTCGGCACGAGCACCGATTTCGGCTTCGTGAACGGCGACGGAGTCCAGCCCATCGACGTGAGTGCGCAAATCGTTGCGGCCGGCGCTACAGCCGTCACCATCTCGGCCGACAAGCGGTCGGCCGCGATCTTGAGCACCGAGGGTGTTTCCGTTGCTCTGCCGACAACATCCGCGGTAACCCTCATCGACAATCGGCCGGGGTTGATCTCGCCCGCCCTCGACCCGTTCCGATTCGTCTGGTCGGTGCAGGGGGCAAGCGCGGCATCCTTGACGACCTTCGAGGTGGATGGAACTCCGCACGCTGTGCAGACGGGCCTGGCCGCCGATGCGGGCATCGTCTCGGTCGACGTCTCGCGCGACGGAACGCGGGTGCTGCTCTACCTGTCGACGAGCGTCGGACCCAAGCTGCAGGTCGCCGGAATAATCCGCGACACCGACAACACGCCCATCCGACTCGGCACGCCCGAAGACCTCCCGGTGCTGAACGACACCCCGATCGACGCGACCTGGGTGAGCGACCGGGTCGTTGCCGGGGTTGCGCGCGGCGCCGAAGGCGACACCGTCACGGCCTACGAGCTGGGCGGGCCGACTGCCGCGATCGGCCAGGTGAGCGATTCGCTGGCGATCGTGGGAGGAAACGGCGGCGCCGACGGACTGCGAGTGCTCAGCGCCGACGGCGAGGTCTGGCGCCCGCAGGGCAGCGGCTGGGTCAGCACGGGAGTCACCGCCTCCTTCATAGCCACCAAGCAGTAAGGGTTATCCCCGGTTTTACCGCGCGTCGCGAAAGGGGTCGGCAGCCCGTGCCACTGTCGCGGGATGCTTACCGACGCGCTGCGGGACGCGGTATCCCTGCTGCTGCCCGTGGAGTGCGCCGGGTGTGGCGCCGATGGGCGGGCGCTCTGTTCCGACTGTCGGGGCGCGCTGACCGGCGACGTGACACAGCGGTTCACCGGCGGGCTCAGCGTGCACACGGCGCTGCGCTACGAGGGGCGGGTGCGCCGTGTCATGCTGGCATTCAAACAACAGGACCGAACGGATGCCGCTGCCGCACTGGCCGCGCCCCTCGCCGAGGCTGTCGCAGTTGCGCTCGCGGCGCACCCAGGGGCAGAGCTGGCCCTCGTTCCGACGAGCCGCTCCGCCTACCGTCGCCGCGGCTATGATCCGGTTCGACTGCTCACGCGACGTGCCGGCCTGAGGGTGGAGGGCGTGCTCGACCACACCCGCCGCACCGGTACCCAGAAGACGCTGTCGCTCGAAGCACGTGCCACGAATCTAGCCGGGGCATTCGTGGCGAAGCGGCGGCTGGACGGTCGCCACTTGGTGGTTGTCGACGACATCCTCACGTCGGGAGCGACGCTGGTCGAGGCGGCGCGAGCGATTCGGGCCGCGGGTGGCGAGGTGACGGGGGCGGCAACCTTGGCATTCACACCGAGGTTGTTACCTTTCCGTGACAACGGTCGGAGTCAGGACTAGGTTGGGCAAAAGGGCGCGTAAGAATGACCGCCTCCAACCGGGCGGCCGCGTCAATAAGGCTGGGAGGTCGCCGTGGAAATCACCGTCACCGGACGCAACCTGGGGGTTACGGATCGCTTTCGTGAATACGCAACGGAGAAAGCCGAGAAGATAGATCATCTCGCTGAGAAGGCCATCGCCTTCGAGGTGAAGGTCAGTCGGCACCACGAGACGCGAGGTTCGAGCGGTGACGATCGGGTCGAACTGACCCTCATCGGGCCGGGTCCGCTGGTGCGTGCCGAGTCGGCCGGTTCCGATAAATATGTCGCGTTTGATCTGGCCATCGCCAAGCTCGTCGAACGGATGCGCCAGTCCAAGGACCGCAAGAAGGTGCACCGCGGAAACCACCGCCCGAGCTCGCTGCACGAGGTGGCGGCCGGCGGTTTCAGTGCCGTGGGACTCACGCCAGCGTCTCCCGACGTCATCGAAAAGGTCTCGACCGGGGCCATTGCCGTGCAGTCTGCCGAGCCAGAGCCGGGTGATGACGACTACTCGCCGGTGGTCATCCGACGCAAAGTCTTCCCCGAGTCGCGCATGACCGTCGAGGAAGCCCTCGACCACATGGAGCTCGTCGGCCACGACTTCTTCCTGTTCATTGACAGCGAAACTGACCGTCCCAGCGTCGTCTACCGCCGTAAAGGCTGGGATTACGGGGTCATCGGGCTCGATGACCAGACTGGGGATCTGCGCAAAGTCGCCGCGGGGAGGCCCCGCCGCGGGCGCTGACCGCGCTCGAGTTGGTACGATTACAAACCGGTAACGCGATCATTCGTCGTGCCGTCAAGTCGGGATCGCCCGACAGGATTTGGAGTAATCGGTGGCCAACGTTCTCGAACGCGCGCTTCGCGTCGGTGAGGGTCGACTTCTTCGTCGACTGAAGAACTATGCGGATGCAGTGAATCACCTCGAAGACGACTTCACAGAGCTCAGCGACGAGGAGCTCAAGCACGAGACCGTCGAGTTCCGCGAGCGCTATGCCAACGGTGAATCTCTCGAGGATCTGCTGCCCGAGGCGTTCGCCGCCGTGCGCGAGGCCGCCGTTCGTACGCTCGGCATGCGTCACTTCGACGTGCAGCTAATGGGTGGCGCGGCGCTTCACCTCGGAAACATTGCCGAGATGAAGACTGGCGAGGGCAAGACCCTCGTCGCGACGCTCTCCGCCTACCTCAACGCGATTCCGTCGCGCGGTGTTCACGTGATTACCGTGAACGACTACCTCGCCAGCTACCAGTCAGAGCTGATGGGCCGCGTGTTCCGCGCTCTCGGGATGTCTACCGGTGTGATCCTCTCCGGCCAGACCCCTGCCGAGCGTCGTGAGCAGTATGCGTGCGATATCACTTACGGCACGAACAACGAGTTCGGCTTCGATTACCTGCGCGACAACATGGCGTGGCAAGCAGTGGACATGGTGCAGCGCGGCCACCACTACGCCGTGGTCGACGAGGTCGACTCGATTCTCATCGACGAGGCGCGTACCCCGCTGATCATCTCCGGTCCGGCGTCAGGCGAAGCGAACCGCTGGTTCACCGAGTTCGCGGGGCTCGCCAACAAGCTCATCCCTGAGGTCGACTTCGAGGTCGACGAGAAGAAGCGCACTGTTGGCGTGCTCGAGCCCGGTATCGAAAAGGTCGAGGACTACCTTGGCATCGACAACCTGTACGAATCGGCGAACACCCCGCTGATCTCGTTCCTCAATAACTCCATCAAGGCCAAGGCGCTGTTTAAGAAAGACAAGGACTACGTCGTGATGAACGGCGAGGTGCTGATCGTTGACGAGCACACCGGCCGGATCCTGATGGGTCGCCGTTACAACGAGGGCATCCATCAGGCAATCGAGGCCAAGGAGGGCGTCGCGGTCAAGGCCGAGAACCAGACCCTGGCTACCGTGACGCTGCAGAACTACTTCCGCCTGTACTCGAAGCTGTCGGGTATGACCGGTACGGCCGAGACGGAGGCCGCCGAGTTCATGAGCACCTACAAGCTCGGTGTGGTTGCGATCCCGACCAACAGGCCGATGCTGCGCAAAGACCAGTCCGACCTCGTCTACAAGAACGAGCAGTCGAAGTTCGAGCAGGTCGTCGAAGACATAGTCGTTCGCCACAAGAGCGGCCAGCCCGTGCTCGTGGGAACCACGAGCGTCGAAAAGAGCGAACTACTTTCCAAGATGCTCGCCAAGAAGGGCGTGCGTCACGAGGTGCTCAACGCCAAGAACCACGCTCGTGAGGCCGCGATCATCGCGCAGGCCGGACGCTTGGGCGCTGTTACCGTCGCCACCAACATGGCCGGTCGTGGCACCGACGTGATGCTCGGCGGCAATGCCGAGTTTCTGGCCGTCGCCCAGATGAACAACAAAGGCCTCAGCCCGGTCGATACTCCCGACGAGTACGAGGCCGAGTGGGACGACGTCTACAAAGCCGTCAAAGAAGAGGTGCAGGTCGAGGCCGATAAGGTCGTCGAGGTCGGTGGACTGTACGTGCTTGGAACGGAGCGCCACGAGTCGCGCCGCATCGACAACCAGCTGCGCGGTCGCTCCGGCCGCCAGGGTGACCCGGGCGAGAGCCGCTTCTACCTGTCGCTTCAGGACGACCTCATGCGCCTGTTCAACAGCGGCGCCGCCGAGGCCCTTATGGGTCGTGGCAATGTTCCGGATGACCTTGCCATCGAGTCCAAGGTGGTCAGCCGCGCGATCCGCAGTGCCCAGTCTCAGGTCGAGGCGCGCAACGCCGAGATCCGCAAGAACGTGCTCAAGTACGACGATGTGTTGAATCGCCAGCGCGAGGCGATCTATGGGGACCGCCGCCACATCCTCGAGGGTGACGACCTACAGGCGCGCGTTACACACTTTCTCGAAGACGTTGTCACCGAGGTCGTAGACGTTCACACCTCCGACGGTCACTCCGACGACTGGGACTTCGACGCGATGTGGGCCGAGCTGCGGACGCTCTACCCCGTCTCCATTACCGTCGACGAGGTGCTCACCGAGGCGGGAACGCGCGGCAAGGTCACGAGCTCGTTCCTGACGAAAGAGATTCTCTCCGACGCGAAGCTCGCCTACAACCGTCGCGAAGAGAAGCTCGGCGAGCCCGCGATGCGGGAGCTCGAGCGTCGCGTGGTGCTCTCGGTGATCGACCGCCGCTGGCGCGACCACCTCTATGAGATGGACTACCTCAAAGACGGCATCGGTCTGCGGGCCATGGCCCAGCGCGATCCGCTTGTCGAATACCAGCGCGAGGGCTTCGCCCTGTACCAGTCGATGATGGGCCAGATCCGCGAAGAGGCCGTCGGCTTCCTGTTCAACCTCGAGGTCGAGGTCACCGGGGCCGCCGGCACGGCAGCGGCACCCACGGTGCAGGCTCCGGGGCTACAGCCGACGGGTGCTCCCGCGAACCGCCTGAGCTACTCCGCGCCCAGCTCCGACAATCAGGGCGAGGTCGAGGTGCGGGACCAGCGCGGCCAGCTCGAGCGCGCGGCAACCGCGAAGGCGCAGCAGCGTCAGGCGCAGCAGACGGCGGCACTGAACCCGCAGGGCCAGCAGCCGCAGCAGGGCCAGCCGGATGCCGGGGCGCGCGGCGCGTTCGGCCAGCGCACTGAGGGTGCCGCGCCGGCACCTCAGAACCGCGCGGAGCGTCGCGCGCAAGACAGGCGTAAGTAGCCAGACGCCCGGCCCGAAGTGCCGGTCCGCTCGGTTACAGCACGTTGATCGCGGTGGCGCGCCAGCGCCGGTCGAGCCCCTCGAGCCGGAGGGCGACGGCGCGCGTGCGCGCGCGACCACGCACGATCACGACGGCCTCCACCACGCCGTCGCGCGGTTCGCACATCGTCGTCGAGCCGATCGCGAAGGTCGGCCGCACTACCGCCTGGCCCTTGGCGTAACGCGCTCGTGAACTGAGCACCACCCGTTTGAGCAGGTGGCGGTAAACATCGTCGGTGACCCAGCGTGAGATCTGTTCGAGGTCACGCGCACCGGACAGGATCTCGATTACGCATCGCGTGAGGTTCTCCACCAGTGGCTGCGGGTCCGGAAGCGACGAGCTGGAGGTGGGCTGTTGGCCGAAGAACTCGTCGGGAACGAACGGCGCACGGATGACCTTTGATGGAAGCGTCTGCTGGGGTGCCGGACCGGGCTCGTCGTCAGGGACGCCGTTGGGTTTCGCAGTTCTCATTCGTATCCTCGGTTGAGAGCTGCGGCACTCAGTTTGTCTAGCCCCGATCGGGGGTAGACAAACTAAACCAGTTCGACGGCGAGTTTGTATACGGTCGGAGCAAGATTGTGGAAAACCCATGGTGGCGACATCCGCTGGTGGGTAGCGTCACGCCATGCGCTGGGACGACCTCTTCACCGACCTCGAAATGCAGCTTGAGAGCGAGCTGACCGCCGAGGAGTGTGACCGCGAGGCAGATGAACTGCGGTTGCGCGCGGGGCGCCTGAGCCTGCGCGACCGTGTCATCGCTGTGGGCTCAGCGCCGATCACGTTTCTGTTGCCATCGACGCGGTTGGTGGTGCTACCGCAACTGGTCGGGGTGGATTGGGTGTCGGCGAGCAGTGAGCGGGGGTCGTGCGTGATCCCGCTGGCGGCGGTTGAAGGCCTGCTGCTGCCGACGCAACCGCATGTCGGAGCACCGACGGCAACATCCCCTCGACTCAGTCTTGCCGTGGTGATGCGCGACCTGTGCCGCCGACGGGCTGCTGTCACCCTGCCGCTGGCCGGCGGCACGCTGCACGGAACGATCGACAGCGTCGGCGAAGATCACCTCGATCTCGCCGTGCACGAGCCCGGCACACCGCGTCGTCGCAGCGCGGTGACCGAGAACCGGATCGTGGCGTTTCGGGCTGTCGAACTGGTCTGGTTCTAGGGTCGGGGGTCTCCAAACGCCAGTTCGGTGAGATTGGCGTAATCGGCCTGATTCCACAGGTTCATTCGCCTGGTCTCTTCGTACATCGCCTCGATGTACGACTCGAGCACGGCGCGCTCGACCCGCCACCGGGCGTGGGAACCGACCCTGATGGCCGGCAGTTCGCCAGAGCGCACCAGCGCCGTGGCCTGAGGAAGCGTGATGCTGAGAAGTTCGGCGGTATCCGAGAGGGTAAGGAATCGTCCGAGCCCCGCAGCCTTATCGGGTTCGTTCATGGCTCGATTATGAGTGAGCGGTAAACACCGTGGGGCACCTGTGGATAACTTCTCCACGGTATATCGGATAACGGACACCATGACCGAATGACTACTGCCCGTTCGCGCACTCGCCGCGTGATCTTTGACCCGCGCCTCGCGATCGGTCTCGCGCTTGTCGTGGGGTCGGTCGCTGGGGTCTACGCGATCGTCGCCTCGGCCGATGATTCCGTCAGTGTCTACACGGCAGCCGAGACCCTGTCGCCCGGCGACCGCGTGGATGTGTCTGAGCTTGATACCCGCACCGTGCGCCTCGACGGAGGCACCGAGTTGTACCTTGTACCGGGGGACGTGCCCGAGCAGGGGCTGGTGATCACCCGCTCCGTCGATGCGGGGGAGCTGGTGCCCGCGTCCGCTGTGGGCAGTGTCGACGGCCTGAGGTTGACCTCAGTTGTGCTGACCGTTGATGGCCAGCTTGCGGCATCCGTCGCCCCCGGAACCACCGTCGACGTATGGTCGTCGCGCACAAACGACCGGGGCGAGTTTGCAACGCCGGCTGTGATCGTGTCGGGCGCGACGGTGGTGCGCCTCGTCTCGTCGGAGACGATCGTCGCCGGCGCCGAGGTGACCGCGATCGAGGTACTCGTACCCACGCACAAGGTCGCACGAGCGCTCGAGGCGGTTGCCAATGACGACGCGATTTCGGTAGTTCCGGCAACGCTTCCCGGCACCAACTGAGATGACACGCATCGCGTTCGCAGTGCCGGTCGAATTGCAGCAGACTCTCGTTGCTGAGGCGGAGCGCCATGGCCACGATGTTGTCGCGCGGTGGTCCGGGGCCGCGCTGATCGCGCTCGAACTGTCACCTGCT
>Ga0105048_10006192_pt1 | contig 19278 bp, 13 predicted proteins | sample MAT05_FD_78382 | JGI IMG/M metagenome (GOLD analysis project Ga0105048, IMG submission 78382) | Freshwater microbial communities from Lake Fryxell liftoff mats and glacier meltwater in Antarctica - MAT-05 | ecosystem: Environmental > Aquatic > Freshwater > Ice > Liftoff microbial mat | place... | reverse complement strand
TCCAGATATGCGCGCCGGATCTCATAGGCAGTCGCGCTGCGCTCCACCCCGAGCAGTGAGAAGTAGTCGCCGTCTTCCACCAGCGCCATGCGCGCGCGCACCCGCTGGCGTAAGGCCTCTTCATCGAGGGGATCGGCCTCCGCCGGACTCGCTGCGACGATGGAAACAACGGGCGTGAGCACGTCGAGCACGCCCAGCGAGACCAGGGCGTAGAAGACGTTGAAGAGCTCGGGGGGCGCACCCTCGGTGATTTCGCCGAGCGTGCGGCCCGGGGCGAGGCGTACGGCCTCTTCTTCTTCGCGGCGTAATGCGCACTCGGTGAGGAGCGCGCGGCGGGCGCCGTCGGCGACGCGCGCGAGCCGGCCGCCGAGACGATGCAGCGCGGCCTCGGGTGGGATGACGCGGCGGATCGCCTCGACCAGCACCTCGGCGCCGGTGGCTCCGCCGAAGACGCCTGGCTCGGCCTTGAGGCGCCCCGGCGGCTCGGCCTCGAGCTCGAAGGCGCCGGTCGTCTCCAGCAGCGTGCGGCCGATGATCCACTCGGCGTGGGCGCGGAGCACGGGCCAGAGGTCGTCTTGGCCGAGGTAGCCGTGGGCGATCAGCGCCGCGCCCGCGTGACGACCTCCAGGCGGGAGCTTGGCGCCCATGCGCATCGCGGCGTCGCGCTGGAGATCGCCTCGGGCCGCCAGGAAGGCCACCAGCGTCTCGTCGTCGGCCGACGACGCGGCGGTCACCACGTCGCCGTCGCGGAGCACGATGCGGCGCACCGCGGTCTCCGGCCCCACGGCGATCGAGCCCGTGATCCGCGCCGCCACCGCCCGCCCGAGCCCGCGCACGGCGTCGCCTTCGTTCAGCAGCACCGTCGGTGAGAGATCGGTGATGCGCGCGTTCGCAGGAGGCGTCGGCATCGGCGTCGACATCTTCGCCGTCGAAGCGACGCTCTTCGCGGCGACGCTCGGGGCGCCGTAGCTCGGCACGGCGACGCTCGGCGTGGCAGCGCTCGACGCGCCGTAGCTCGGCGGCCCGCCGGGCATGCGCACGGAGGGCGAAGGGTCGCTCCCAATCCTTCGCGGCACCGCCATGAGCTGTTCGGTCACGGGGAACGGATTCCGCCGCGATACGGCCGCCATCTGCTCGGTCACGGGGAACATATCCAGGGAGGGGATGTACGTCGGCTGCGAGGGGCGCGGCGAGGCCGGATCCGAGCTGGCGATGCGGCGGCTCGCGCTGGTCGTCGGGCTCTGCTCCTCGCCGGTGGTCGGCGCGGCGGTGGCCGGCGCGGCGGTGGCCGGCGGCGACTCGGAGTCCATCGGACCACGACTGAGGCTCGCGCTCGCCGACGTCGTCGGACGCTTCGCGCCTTGGGGCGCCGCGGTGCCCACGTCCGAGCCGGTCCCGCCGAGCTCTTCCTCGGGATCGATCGGCTCGTCGAGCACCGCGAGCAGCTCGGGGGAGAGCAGGATGTCGAGCTCTTCTTCGGGCGAGGGGATGCTCGACGGGTGCCCGGCAGAGAGCACGCGCTGCTCCGCTGCGTCGAGGAGCTGCGCGAGCTCCGGGCTGAGCTCCGTCGGGAGCATGCGCGCTACGTGGCCGCCGTCGTCGAGCATCGCCGCGACATCGAAGGCGTCGGCGGCGCTCGGCAGCTCGTCGAACGAGCTCGGCGCTTCGCTCAGGTAACGCACCGGCGGAGCGGATCCCCTCGGCGGGAACGAGGGCGGCAGCGCCGTGCCGAGGCCGTCGCGCTCCAGCCCGAGCTGCGCGATCAGGGCGATCGCCTCGACTAGGGCGTCGACGTCGACCGGCCGCGCGTACGCGCGCCCTGAAGCGCGCGTCGCCCCGAGCTCGGCCGCGCGCACCGGATCGCCGAGGAAGAACACCTCCGGTGGCGCGCCCACCGAGAGCTCGCGCAGCCGCTCCACCGCCTCGATCGCGCCCAGGTGATCGATGTCGACGACCACCGCGCGCGGTGACTCGGCGATCGCCCGTGTATCGAGCAGCGAAGGCTCGAGCTCGATCACGATGAACCCCCGCATCCGCAGCGCGTCGGCGATCGCCACGCCCTCGGTCGACGGATCGGCGATCAAGATCGCGTCCCCGTGGAAGGGAGCGTTCGCCGCGTCAAAGTCGAGAGCGTCGAGGTCGGGCACGTTGGCGGAGCGACAAGAGCTGCGCTCCCCGGCCCACTACGATGGTCCGACGGCGGTGTCGCGTCCTGAGAACGGGGATCTTTCGGTGTCCGGCGAGGCCTGTCAACGGATGCCCGCGAGCCTTCACGGCGCCGCCGTAGTAGACAGCCCGCATGATCGGCGGCGCTTCTTTGCCCGAGCTCGGCTTCGTCGCCGTGCTCCTCGTCCTCGTCCTGCTGGCGCCGGTCGCTCCTCGCATCGGCGAGAAGATCGGCGGGCTCTTCGAGAAGAAGGGCACCTGATCTCGAAATTCCCTTTGCAGCACAGCTGAATTTCGTTTTCCAGCCCTCGAACTGGGCCCGATCTCCGTCCTGAGCGTTCCTTGCGTTCTGTTTTCATAGAACGTACGCTTTCTGGGCATGGAAACCGTTCATGAGCGCCAACGGCGGGCGATCGCCGAGCAGGTGAAGCCCTGGTACCGGCCCCTACCGCACCTGGTGCTCCCCTCGCTCTTCGGGTTGCTGACGGCCGTCTTCGCCGTGGCGCAGATCCGCGAGCTCCGGCTTTACGAGCTCTGCGCCGTTCCAATCACCGTGCTCCTCGGCTTCGGCTTCGAGTGGACCGTCCACAAGGCGGTGCTGCACCGCCGCGTCCGCGGCCTCTCGGTGATCTACCAGCGGCACGAGCTCCAGCACCACGTGGTGTTCACGCACGACGACATGGCGATGCGCGGCCCGCGGGAGCTCCAGCTCATCCTCATGCCCGCGTACGCGATCGTCTTGATCGCGCTCTTCAACGCGCCGCTCGCGTACCTCACCGCGCGGCTCGTGTCGCCGAACGTCGGGTATCTCTACCTCGTGACGGCGATGGGCTTCTTCCTGACCTACGAGTGGCTTCACCTCGCGTATCACCTGCCGCCGAGCCACCCGCTCGGTCGGCTCCGGCTGGTCGCGCGGCTGCGCGAGCACCACCGCCGGCACCACGATCCGCGGCTGATGCGGTCCTGGAACTTCAACGTGACGGTGCCGGCGTTCGACTGGATCCACCGCACGACGTGGACGCCGGAGCGCGCCGCCGAGCGCGCTGCACGGCGGGGTTCGCGCGGCGCGACGCCCGCGCCCGGCCGCTCGTAGCGCTGCCCGGCTCGCGGGGGTCGTGCTAACGGGAGCGCCTTGCAGACGCGCACCAAGAACGCCCTCTCCCTCGCCGCCGCGACGCTCGCGCTCGGCGCTGGCCTCGTCGTCCTCGCGCGGCACAAAGGCGCGCCGGACCTGGCGTCGCACGCGCTCGACGCCATCCCCGCGGGCGCGCTGATCGTCGCCACCGCGGATCTCGACGCCCTCCGTGCCTCGCCGGTCGGGGCGCCGTTCCTGCGCGAGGGCCGCGAGATCCCCGGCGTCGGCAAGGTGCGCGACGTCTGCGGCTTCGATCCGATGGACACGCTGACCGAGGTCGCGCTGGCGATCCCGGCCGCGGGCGACGCGGGGGAGTTCGGCGTCGTCGCCTCCGGCAAGGTGGACGACGAGGCGATCCTGGCCTGCGCCGCCAAGGTGATCGAGGCCCGCGGAGGCCACGCGGTGATCTCGCCGCTCGGCGGCTTCCGCACCGTGCGCGACACGAGCCTCCTCGGCGGTGGGGAGATCGCCGTGCGCAAGGGCGGCCCGCTGCTCCTCGGCGCGGGCGCGTACCTGCGCGCGATGATCGACGCCGCCGACGGGCGCGCGCCGTCGATCCGCGCGAGCGTGGCCCACGCGCAGCTCGGCCGGCAGATCGAGGCGGGCGCGATCCGCGTCACCGTCGTGCTCTCGCCCGATCTGCGCCGCACCCTGGTGGAAGAGCTGGCGACCGACGGCACCAAGGGTTCGCCCGCGGCCTCGGTCGTGGCGGGCGCCTTCGGCGTGTCGCTCGGCCCGCGCGTCGCGCTCCACGGCGTCATCGCCTGCGAAGACGCCGACGCGTGCGCGCGCTTCGCCAAGACGCTCAAGGCCACCCGCGACGAGCGCGCCACCGACTACGCGATCCGCCTCGTCGGCTTCGGGACCGTGTTAGAGCAGCTCAAGATCGAGCCGGCCGGGGAGCTGATTCATCTCCGCGTCGAGCTCGCGGCCGACCAGGCGGCGCTGCTCGCTGACCGCGTTCTCAAGCTCCGCGGGGTCAGCCACCCGATGCCGAAGCCGGAGGAGGCGCTGCCTCCGGCGGATCGCGCCGACGCGGGCGCGAGCCCGATCGCGCCCCCCAAAGCGGCGCCACCCGGCGACGGCGAGGTCGTGAACAGCGCGGGAAAGCTGCAAAAGAAAGGCCCTCTCGACGCCGACGCGGGCTCGAAGGCCAGGTAGTCCGTTTCACTTTTGGTGCGACGCGTCGCGCCGCCGCGGGGTGACGGGCGCGCGTCGCAAGCACGACTTGACCGTGTTTTTACGGCAAATCAGAGCACAACGCTGCAACCCTTCGCCTATAGTCGGGCGATGCTTCAACCCACTCTGCGCCGCCTGCCATTCCTGGCGGCGCTCATCACGATCCTCGGTCTATCCGGCTGCGGCGGCGGGGGCGATTCCGTCTGCGGCGACGGCACAGTCGACACCGGCGAGCAGTGCGACGACGGCAACGACACCAACGGCGACGGCTGCTCCGCTGCGTGCAAGACCGAGGTCGCCGCGAAGTGCGGCGACGGCACGGTCGACGCCGGCGAGCAGTGCGACGATGGCAACGCGACGTCAGGCGACGGCTGCTCCTCCGCGTGCAAGACCGAGGTCGCCGGCGTCTGCGGCGACGGCACGAGCAACCTCGGCGAGCAGTGCGACGACGGCAACACCGCGGCCGGCGACGGCTGCTCTGCCACCTGCCAGACCGAGCCCGCTTCGACGTGCGGTGATGGCAAGAAGGAAGGCGCCGAGCAGTGCGACGACAGCAACGTCGTCGCGGGCGACGGCTGCTCTGCCACCTGCCAGATCGAAGGCGCCGGGGTGTGCGGCAACGGCCAGACCGAGGCCGGCGAAGAGTGCGACGACGGCAACATGGTCGCGGCGGACGGCTGCGAGAACGACTGCACCAAGACCAAGGCCGCCGAGGTCGTCTGCCCGGACGTCATCCCCGCGGTCGCGAACGGCACGTGCGCGGTCACGGCCGGCGACGCGTCGAAGCTGATCCTCGGCACGGTGCTCGTGCCCGGCACGGTCTACCGCAACGGCCAGGTCCTCGTGGACGCTGCAGGCAAGATCACCTGCGTCGGCTGCGCCTGCGCCGCGCAGGCGGCGACGGCGACGCGGATCGCGTGCCCCACGGGCGTGATCTCGCCCGCGCTGATCAACACCCACGATCACATCACCTTCACACAGAACAGCCCGTACACCGACACCGGTGAGCGCTACGAGCAGCGCCACGACTGGCGGGTGCCCAAGAACGGCCACACCAAGATCCCCGCGATCGGCAGCGCGACGATGGACCAGACCGCCTGGGGCGAGCTGCGCTTCCTGATGGGCGGGGCGACGTCGATCGTCGGCTCCGGCACCTCCAGCGGCTTGCTCCGCAACCTCGACAAAGCCGCGGGGGAAGAGGGCCTCGGGCAGAAGGCCGTCGACTTCCAGACGTTCCCCCTCGACGACACCAGCGGCACTCAGCTCGCGACGGGCTGCGGCTACAAGTCGATCATCACCTCGTCCTCGATCGCCTCGGAAGACGCCTTCCTCCCCCACGTGTCCGAGGGCATCGACGCCTTCGCCGAGAACGAGTTCCTCTGCATGAGCTCGTCCGCCAACGGCGGGCAGGACCTCGTCCAGCCGCAGAGCGCGTTCATCCACGCGGTCGGCCTCAAGCCCGCCGACTACGCCCTGATGGCCCAGGACGGCACCGCGCTGATCTGGTCGCCACGCTCCAACATCACCCTCTACGGCGACACCGCGATCGTCACCGAGGCCGCGCGCTTCGGCACCCTCATCGCCCTCGGCACCGACTGGATGCCGACCGGATCGATGAACCTGCTCCGCGAGCTCCAGTGCGCCGACTCGGTCAACGCGAAGTACTACGACCACTACTTCAGCGACGAGCAGCTCTGGATGATGGTCACGGCCAACGGCGCCGCGGCGACCGCGACCGACGACGTCATCGGCACCCTCGCCCAGGGGAAGATCGCCGACATCACCATCTTCAACGGCGCGACCCACAAGGATCACCGCGCGGTGATCGACGCCGCCCCGCAGGACGTGGTCCTGGTCATGCGCGGCGGGAAGATCCTCTACGGCGACGAGACGATCGTCACCGGCGTGCCCGCCTCGGGCATGTGCGACGTGCTCGACGTCTGCGGCACCTCGAAGCAGGTCTGCCTCCAGTCGGAGATCGCCAAGAACCTCACCTCGTTGAAGACCTCGGTCGGCGCCATCTACCCGGCCTTCTTCTGCGGCCAGCCGATGAAAGAGCCCTCGTGCACGCCGCAGCGCGCGCCGAAGTGGGTCAAGAACGGCTCCAACGCGTACACCGGCGTCCCGTCGGCCACCGACGGCGACGGCGACGGCCTCCCCGACGAGACCGACAACTGCCCCAAGATCTTCAACCCGATCCGCCCGCTCGACGCCGGCAAGCAAGGCGACGCGGACATGGACGGCGTCGGTGACGCCTGCGACATCTGCCCGCTCAACGCCAACACGACGACGTGCACGATGTCGGATCCCAACGACTCCGATGGCGACACCATCCCCAATACGATCGACAACTGCAAGGACATCGCCAACACCAACCAGGCCGACGTGGACATGGATGGCAAGGGCGACCTCTGCGACCTCTGCCCGACGGTCGCGAACCCCGGCACGGCGGCGTGCCCGGGCACGATCTACGGGATCAAGAACGGCACGATCCCGGTCGGGAACAACGTGTCGCTCAGCCACGCGCTCGTCACCGCGCAGTACACCAAGGGGGCGTTGACCCAGGGCTTCTACCTCCAGGTCGCCCCCACCGATCCGGGCTACATGGGCAGCGACTACTCCGGCCTCTACGTCTACAACCCCGGCAACACGGTCAAGGTCGGCGACCGCGTCTCGATCACCACGGCGGTGATCGCCAACTTCAACGGGCAGATCCAGCTCAGCGGCCCGGTGGTGGTGGTCGACATGTCGGCCGGCGAAGCGGTCCCCGCTCCGGTGGTCGTGACGACGCAACAGATCGGCGGCATCGTCGCGACGAAGCTCGAGAGCGTACTCGTTCAGATCAAGGCTGTGACGGCGACCGACATCGCCCCGATGCCCGGCGCCGGTGACGTCGCCCCGATCAACGAGTTCGTGGTCGACGACGGCAGCGGCGGTGTTCGCGTCAACGACATCCTCTTCCTCCTCGCCCCGCTCCCGGCCCTGAACGACACCTTCGCGTCGATCACCGGCATCCTCGATTACCGCAACGGGTACTCGAAGATCGAGCCGCGGAGCGCGGCGGACTACGTCGCCGGTCAGGCCAAGCTGAGCGGGTTCTCTCCGGCGCTGAGCTTCCTCGACGTGGGCGCGACCGGCGTCGCCACCTACCCGACGGCGCTCACCGTCAAGCTCTCGTCCCCGGTCGCGGGCGACACCTTCGTGATGGTCACCTCCAGCGATCCGGCGAGCCTCACGGTGGTCGGCGGCGGCGTCACCATCCTCGCGGGTCAGACCTCGGCGCCGGTGCTGCTCAACGGCCTCGCGCAGGCCCTCAGCGTCACGCTGACGGCCACCTACAACGCGGTCTCCAAGACCGCTGACGTCCGCGTCCTCGACGCCGCCGAGCAGTCCCTGCTGGTGTCGCTGACCCCGGCGACCACCACCCTCGCTCCCGGCGGGACGGCGACGTTCACCGTCACCCTCGACATCCCGGCGCCCGTCGGCGGCGCCGCGGTCACGCTGGCGCTCACCCCGGCGAACGCGGGGACCATCCTCCCCACCGTGCTCGTCCCCGCGGGCCAGCTCTCTGCCACGTTCGACTACGTGGACGGCTCCATGGTGACGAGCGCCTCGGTGACGGCCACGCTCGGCGCGAGCAACTTCACCTCCACGATCGCCCTGGTCGTGCAGATGGGCGGCCTGGTGATCAACGAGGTCGACTACGACCAGCTCGGCCCGGACCTCGCCGAGTTCGTCGAGATCTACAACGGCACGTCGGCGCCGATCAACCTGACCGGGTACTCGCTCGTGCTCATCAACGGCTCCAACAACGCGACCTACGGCACGCCCGTGGATCTCGGCCCCGCCGGGACGCTCGCGTCGAAGGGCTACCTCGTGGTCGGCGCCGCGACGGTGATGGTCCCCGCCACCGCGCTCAAGCTCAGCTTCGCCGGCCCGCAGGATCAGGTCCAGAATGGCGCGCCCGACGGCGTCGCGCTGATCAACAAGACGACCAACACCCTCGTCGACGCGCTCTCCTACGAAGGCGCGATCACGGCGGCGACCGTCACCGGCCTGACCGGCACGGTGAGCCTCGTCGAAGGCACCGTGCTCCCGATCGCCACGGCCGACAGCAACACGATCGCGGGCTCGGTCTGCCGCTTGCCTAACGGCGTCGACACCAACAACGCCGCGACCGACTGGAAGTTCAGCGGCACGATCACCCCGGGCGCCGCCAACGTGCCTTGACGTCGTCCTGACCCCCGCGGGGACGTCGACAGCGTCCGCGTCCACGTAAACGTCTACGTGGACGTGGACGTGGACGCTGTCGCTGACGAACCCCGCCCGCCCCCGCCCCTATCAATCCACGCTCAGCACAACCTTCCCAAACACCGTCCGGTTCTCGAGCGCCTCGTGCGCCTCGCGCGCCTGCCAGAGCGGCACGATCCGATCAACCTTCGCCTTGATCCGCCCATCGAGCAGCAGCGGCAGCGCCTCCAGCAGATCCCCCTTCGACCCCATCGTCGAGCCAAGGATCTCCACCTGCCGAAAGAACACCTGACGCAGATCGAGCTTCGCCAGGAACCCCGCCGTCGCGCCGCACGTGATGATGCGCCCGCCCCACGCCACCGCGCTCAGGGCCTTCTCGAAGAGCTCGCCGCCGATGTGATCGAAGATCGCGTCCGCGCCCGCCTTGCCGGTGAGGCGCTTGACCTCGCTCACATAGTCCTGCTCACTCGTGAGGATCACCTCGTCGGCGCCGAGCGCCCGCGCCCGCTCGGCCTTGTCGGGGGATCCGGTCGTGGCGATCACCCGCGCGCCCACCATCTTGCAGAGCTGGATCACGATCGACGAGACGCCGCTGCCCGCCGCGTGGACGACGACCGTCTGGCCCGGCTTCACCTGGGCCTTGTGGAAGACCATCTGCCACGCCGTCAGCGTGCAGAGCGGGATCGCCGCGGCCTCCTCGAACGAGAGCTTGTCGCCGATGCGGATCACGTTCTCGTCGGGCACGTTGAGGTGGCGCGTGTAGCCGCCCTGCGCGTTCTCCCCGAGGATGCGGTAGCGCCGGCAGAGGTTGTCGTGCCCCGAGAGGCAGGCCTTGCAGATGCCGCACGCGAGGCCCGGCTGGATCATCACCCGGTCGCCGGGCAGCACGCCGCGCGCGCGCGCGCCCAGCTCTTCGACCACGCCGGCGATGTCGCAGCCGAGGCGATGCGGGTACTCGAGCTGGAAGGCCGGCCCGCCGCGCCGCACCCAGAGATCCATGTGGTTCATCGCCACGGCGTGCACGCGCACGCGCACCTCGTGGTGGCCCGGCGGGGGGATCTCGATCGTGCGCTGCTCCAGCACCTCCGGCCCGCCGTGACTCTCCAACACCATCGCTTCGGTCTGCATCCCTCGACTCCTACAGTGTCACTCGTTGGGGAGCCACATCCGGAACGCCGTCCCCGTCGCGCGACCTGACGCCTCGGTGATCTCGCCGCCATGCGCTTCGATGATGGTGCGGCTCAGCGCCAACCCGAGGCCGGTGCCGTGCGCCTTCGCCGTCACCAGCGGCTCGAAGATGCAGTCGGCGATGCTGGGATCGATCCCGGGGCCGTCGTCTTCGACCTCCAGGTACGTGCGCTGATCGCCGTGCCACGCCCGCGTCAAGATCGTCCCGTGCCCGCGCTCGGCCAGCGCCTCGATCGCGTTGAGGTACAGGTTCGAGAACACCCGCTCCAGCAGGATCGGATCGCACAGCACCGTCAGGTCGACGGGATCGATCGCCAGCTCGAACTTCACCCCCGCGGGCAGCGAGAGCGCGTGCCGCGCGGTGTCGATGAGTCGCCCCACCGCGGCGGGCTCCCGCCGCACCGGCTCACCGCGGGCCAGGCCGAGCACGCTGCCGATGACGTTGTGCGCCTTCCGGATCTCGGAGGCCATCTGATCGAGATGACGCGAGAGCCGCGGCCGATCGTCGATGTCGCGCTGCGCGAGGAACAGCGCCGACTCGGCGACGGCCAGCGCGTTTCGTAGCTCGTGCGCCACGCTCGCGCCGACGGCTCCTGCGGCCGCCAGGCGTCGCGCGCGCTCTTCAATGTCGAGGTCCGCCACGCGCCCGAGCATAGGCGCGCCGTGAGCCGGTGCCCACGACGACGCCTGGTGAGCCGCCTCTCAGCGCTTCTTCTTGACGGCCTTCTTCGCGCTCTTCTTCGCGCCCTTGCCGGCCGGCTTCTTCGCGGCGCTCTTCTTCGGAGCAGCCTTCTTCGCGCTCTTCTTCGGCGCGGCTTTCTTCGCGCTCTTCTTCGGGGCGGCCCTCTTCGGGGCAGCCTTCTTCGCGCTCTTCTTCGCGGCCGGCTTCTTCGCGGTGGCCTTCTTCGCGGCCGGCTTCTTCGCGGCCGGCTTCTTCGCGACCGGCTTCTTCGCGGCCGGCTTCTTCGCGGCCGGCTTCTTCGCGACCGGCTTCTTCGCGGCCGGCTTCTTCTCGGCCGGCTTCTTCGCGGCCGGCTTCTTCTCGGCCGGCTTCCTCGCGGCGGGCTTCTCGTCCTCGTCCTCGTCCTCGTCCTCGTCCTCGTCCTCGTCCTCGTCCTCGTCTTCGTCTTCGTCCTCCGCGACGGGCTTCTTCGCTGCGGGCTTCTTCGCTGCGGGCTTCTTCGCTGCGGGCTTCTTCGCCGCTGACTTCTTCGCCGCCGACTTCCTCGCTGCGGTCTTGCGCGGAGCCTCGTCGTCGTCGTCGTCGTCGTCGTCGTCGTCGTCGTCCTCGTCCTCGTCCTCGTCCTCGTCCTCGTCCTCGTCCTCGTCCTCGTCCTCGTCCTCGTCCTCGTCCTCGCCTTTGTCCAGCGCCTCGGAGCCGCCGGTCTCGAAGTAGGCCATCATCGGCGTGAAGTAGTGCTCTTGCCAGCCGACCGCGTAGCCCTCGCCCGTGCCTTCGGGGAGGTCGCTGTGGGCGAGGTGAATGCGGGCGTTGTCGCCGTCCGGCTCGATCGTCACCACGAGGCGCGAGGGCTCGCTGCCCTCGGGGAAGTCGGTGGCGTACCACGACTGCACGATCCGCCGGCCCGGCTCGAGCTCCAGCGTCTTGCCGGAGATGTAGCCGCCCCACGCCATGTGCGCGCCGTCGATGCTGGGGTCGATCTCTGCGTCGCCGCCGGTCATCGCCGTGTGCAGCGCCGAGTCGAGCCACGCCTCGTAGACGCGCTCGGCCGTCGCCGGAATCACTGCCGTCACCTCGATCGATTCGGTTGCCATCGTCCTGTCCTCCGCAACGCCGTCCATGTCGGCGGCGCGTACGAGCGGCATGCTAACCGAAACGCGCCGCGCTTCAGCGGTTGAACTGCGTCGCTTCCCGGATCGCGTGCAGCGTCGGCTCCTCCTCCGCCGCGACCGTGGAGGGCACCGAGTACGCGATCGAGTAGCCGTGCCCGTTGTGGATGAAGTGACAGGCCTTGCGCACGTACGTCAGCGTCCCGCGCGACGAGTGCCACGTGCCGATCGTCTCGATCCCCGGCTTCCCGGCGCAGGTCGCGGGCAGCGACGACGTCTCCACGTAGCTGTTGAGATCCTTCACCTCGGCCGCGCCGACCACCCGAGCGAACTCGTGCACCTCGGTCGAGATCGGCGTCTCGATCGGCACGAACGCCAGCGCCTCGTCGAGCCCTCCGGTGAGGTTGCGCGCGAGGACGATCGAGCTCGTGCCCACCGTCTTGGCGATGAAGGTCGCGGGGTAGTGGACGGTGATTAGCCCGTTCTTCGACGGGTAGCTCTCCGTCATCGCCGGGCTCGCCCCGGTCGCTCCGCCGCTCGGCGGACCGCGTTTGCACGCGAGGAGGGCCAGCGCGAGGAGCGCAACAAAAGAGAGCGGTTTACGCATGAATTCTTCTACCATGGGTCGTCCTATTGACGGCCCCCGCGTCTCCGTGTTTGGTGGAGTGTATGCGGCCCGTCCTCTTGCTCCTCCTCGCCGCCACGGCCCTCGCGGCGTGCGAGCCCATACCGCAGGTCGCCGCGCCCGAGCAGCCGTGCAACTGCGCGGCATCACGTGGAGAACCCCACCACGCGAGCGGGCGCACCCAGATCTCGCGGTAAACGCCGCTTCACCAGGAAAGACCTTGTCCATGGCTTTGCGTTCATCGCGCGCGATCTTCTCGCTCCTTGCCCTCGCGGGCGGCCTCCTCACCGTCGTCGCCTGCGGCTCGTCAGAGACGACCTCGTCGACTGGCAACCCCGGCAGCGGCGGCACCGCCGGCACCGCCGGCACCGGGTCAGGCCTGGGGGGCAACGGCGGAATGCTCTTCACCGAGACCACCGGCGACACGACCGGCGCTTCGAGCACCACCGGCGCCGCCAGCAGCAGCGGCACCGGGATGATGATCTGCGACCCGGGCCCGACGACCGGGCCGCACACCTGGGGCAAGATCTTCGGGGACGCGAGCGACCAGTCCGGCCTGGCGATCGCCCACGACGCGACCGGCAACGTCGTCGTCGCCGGCGCCTTCTCGGGCACGCTCGCCTTTGGCGCGATAAGCCTCGTCAGCGCCGGGCTGAGCGACATCTTCGTCGCCAAGCTCGGGCCCGACGGCGCGCCGATCTGGGCCAAGAGCTTCGGTGACGGCAAGAACCAGTCGGCCCGCGGCGTCGCCGTCGACGCGCAGGGCAACGTGGTCTTCGTCGGCCAGTTCGTCGGCTCGGTCAACTTCGGCGGTGGCTCGTTCACCAGCGTCGGGCCGAACTTCGACGACGCCTTCCTCGTCAAGCTCGGGCCGCAGGGCAACCACATCTGGAGCAAGAAGTTCGGCGACATCAACTCACAGGTCGCGAACGCCGTCGCCGTCGGGCCGACGGGCGACATCGCCGTCGTCGGTGACTTCCAGTCGACGATGGCCTTCGACGCCGTCTCCATCTCCACCACCGGCGCCGGTGACACCAACGCCTTCGTGGCCGTCTTCGACTCTGCTGGCACCGCCAAGTGGGCCAAAGGCTTCGGCGACCTCGAGGCGCAGTCGACCCACGCGGTCGCTTTCGACGCCACTGGCAACGTCCTGCTCACCGGCGACGCCACCGGCGCCATCGACTTCGGCCAGGGCGCGCAGCCGCTCGTCGGCACGCAGAACGCCTGGGCAGCCAAGCTCAGCGCCGCCGGCAGCGTGACCTGGGGCAAGCTTTACGGCACCAGCAAGGCCAGCGGCGAAGGCATCGCCGCCGACTCCGGCGGCAACGTCTACCTCACCGGCGATCACGAGAGCAAGATCGACTTCGGCGACGGGGTGATCGACAACGGCAACGGCGGCCCCAACGTCTACGTGGCCAAGCTCGATCCCCAGGGCAAAGAGATCTGGAGCCACACCTACGGCGACAGCCAATCGCAGCACGCCAAGGGCCTGAGCGTCGACGGCAAGGGTCACGCCGTCGTCGTCGGCACCTTCAGCGGCAGCATCGACTTCGGCAAAGGCAAGCTCCCGAACGGCGGCGGCGTCGACGGCTTCGTGGTCAAGCTCGACACCCTCGGCTGCGGAACCTGGCAAAAGGGCTTCGGCGACACCTCCTTCCAGGGCATCTCCGGCGTCTCCGCCGACGCGGCCGGCAACGTGCTCATCACCGGCAGCATCTCCGGAACCTCCGATCTCGGCGGCGGACCGCTGAAGGCCAACGGCCAAGACGTGGTCATTGCCAAGTTCGCGCCGTGAGAGTGAAGGGAGGGAGACGCGCCATCGGCCGCGTCTCCCTTCCTTCGCTTGCTCTCGCCGCGAAAGGCAGCCTCCGTGGTCGGAGAGAGGAGCTCGATGACCACGTCGGGCGTGCGGCCGGCCTCTTCCCCTACGACCCACGACTTCCGCAGACGGCGCATCGTATCGAGAACCACGACGACGTCCGGCCCGCGGAAGTCGTTCTGCTTCATCTGGAGATGGCTGTAGGGAAGGTCGTCTTCGCCCGACGACGCCCCTCCCCGAAGTAAAATAGCTCAAAATCCCCGAGGTTTGATGTCCTGGGACATCTCGGATCGGGTCGACCACCCGGTCCGAGACATGGAAGGACGTCTCGGATCGGGTCGACCACCCGGTCCGAGACATGGAAGGACGTCTCGGATCGGGTCGATCACCCGGCCCGAGAGGTCCCGGGACGTCGGCGATCGGGTCGATCACCCGATCCGAGACCTCCTGGGACCTCCTCGCCGCGTCTCACGCGGGCTTACCTCGCCAAGCCTGGCAGCAGCTATATATCTTCTAGCGCATGCGGGCCCAGCGCACGCGCGCAGGCGCCTCGTCGTCTTCAAGGCTCATGCAACTCTCCTCTGCTGGGGAGCATGACGGCTCCTTCGCCGCCCTACGAGAGCGAAGCGCACACAGGCCCTTCGCGGGCAGGGTAGCGCCCGTGGGTCGTGACTCATCAGATCCTCCTGCGCGGCGGCAAGACTCGTTGGCCGCGCAGGATCGACCCTAGATCACCTTGAAAATCCCGGCCAGGGCCATCCTCTGCGTGACCCCGCGGGACGCCGTCGTCAGGCGATGTCCCTCAGCAAGCGAGATCCCTCTCCGGAGCCCGTCGTGAGCGGCGTGAGCCACTGGAGCAGGCTTCGGACCTGCGAGCCCGCCGTGTCGCCGAGCCGGGCGAGGATTGACGCGGGCAGCTCTTCCACGACGATGCCTATCAGGCGCGCTCGCAGGATCACGAACACGTCGGTGAGGAGGAACGCGCCACGCCACCAGGAAAGCCAGCGACGGCTCGTCCGCGCCGGCACCCCCGTGGCCTGCCGAAGCGCCTTCGCGGTCGTGAATGCTTGGGCGAGGACGCTCGCCATGATCACCACGGCGCCGAGGTACACGCGACGTCCGAGAAAGCGGAGCGACGGGGGCGTCGCGCGCTTGCGGCAGCCGTCTCGCCCGCAGCAGAGGCTGAAGCGCGTCACGAACGCCTCGCCCGCTGCGGCCATCCGCGCGCCGCGTGGCTTGCGGGGGAAGTCGCTCCGGTGGAGCGGCCCGCCGCAGACGGGGCACCGCCCGGCCGCGATCTGATCCACGATTTTCTCGTCAATTTGAGCCAGCGCTTCGAAAAACTCGCGCTGGAGCCCGATGTCGTTGAACATGTCTGCCTCCAATCTTGACAACCGGAGGCGAGCCCCTTTGGAGGACTTGGAACAAGTTTTCTGAGGGGGCTCTTTTTTGAGTCCCTCGACGAACGCGCTCAGGATGGCCGCGGCGCCCCTCCATCTTCTTGGCGCTGCTCAGGCCAGGGCGCGCAGCCCCTCGTCGGCACGCAGGCCGCCTGGGCGGCCAAGCTCAGCGCCGCCGGCAGCGTGAGCTGGGGCAAGGTCTACGGGACGAACAAGGCAAGCGGCGAGGGCGTCGGCGCCGACGCGACCGGTAACGTCTTCCTCACCGGCGATCACGAGGGCAAAGTCGACTTCGGCGACGATGGGCCTGCTGACCGGCACCCTGTATGTGACGAGGCTCGTCGGCGGTGCAGCGGCGGTGGCGGTCGGCGTGAGGCGCATCCTGGTGCTCGGCGCGGCCCTCGCCGCCGTCGCCTACGCGGCGCTGGCGTTCTCCACGCCGGGGAGCTTGACAACGATCGTCGTCTTCTGGGCCGTGGCCAACGGGCTCTTGCTCTCGAACCTTTATCCGCTGGCCGCCGAGCTGCTCGCGGAGGCCCGCCCGATGACGCTGGCCGCCCTCTTTTCGATCGTATCGGTCGCGATCCAGGTTGGCAGCTTCAGTGGACCGTTGATCACCGGGCTCCTCCGGCAGGTCAGCATCACTGCGTGTCTGCTCTTCGCCGCCATGGTGATGGCGCTTGCCGCAGGGGCGCTGACCCTCCTCCTCGTCCTCGATCGCGAGCCCATCGCGCCGGTTCCCGTGGTGCCCCGACCGGCGCTCGCGGTGCTCCTCCTCGCCGCGGTGCTGCTGCCTCATTATCTGATCTCCAACCTGCCCGAGTCGTCGACGATATCGAGCTCGATGACCTCCGTCGCCATGCGGATTGGCGCGGAAGCTCGCGCGCGGCTCCTCGTGATAGTGACGATCATCGCCCTCGCCGCCAGGGGCTCGCGCGTCCCGCTGCTGATCCCTCTGGGCGTCGGCCTGCTCGTCTCGGCGCTGGGCGGCGCGCTCTCGTTCGTCGGTGTCGACAGCGTGGCAGGCATCGTGTCGGGCACAGGAGAGCAGCTCGCCGAGCCGATGGCGCTGGCCCTGATCGCGTTCGTCGTGCCCCGTCGCTACGCCCCCGGGGTGTTCGCGCTCTGGCTCACGCTGCGATTCCTCGTGACCAGACTGGCCATGATGGGATCCGACGTCCCCCCTGGGTGGGTGATCGCCGTGGGCACGATTGGCTGCGTGGCTTTCGGCGCGGCGCTCCTGCTCCGCGGGCGGGCGATCGCGGCGGGGCACTTCAACGCCCCCGTCGCGGCGGCCTGAGGTCAAGCTTATCGAGCGAGAGTGGGGAAACCTCGAAATATTTCGGCTTCAGCAGGTTTCCCCGCTTCCCCATCCTGAGGATCTTCTCCGTATCAACCCTGCGAGCGCGCGGCTACTGTCCCCCACCGCCGCCCCGCTCCTCGGGGCCTGACTCTTCCACAGTAGTCGAGAGCTCGAATGCATCCACAGCCACCGACCAGCGTGGGAGTGATCTCACGCGCCGCGCCGCCCCGCAGAGCGCGGCTCGACGCGCTCGATGTCTTCCGCGGCCTCACGGTCGTCGCCATGATCCTGGTGAACACCCCCGGGGACAGCGAGGTGTCCTATGGCCCGCTCAGGCACGCGGAGTGGAACGGCTGCACGCCGACTGACTGGATCTTCCCGTTCTTCCTCTTCATCGTCGGCGTGGCCATGTCTCTATCGCTGCCTCGGCGCCGAGAGAGGGGCGAGAGTGACCGCGCGATCCTCACGCACGCGCTCCGACGCAGCCTGATCCTCTTCGCCATCGGCCTGCTCTACAACACCTTCCCGTTCACCCATTTTGATCTGGCCACGTTCCGGATCCCCGGTGTGCTCCAGCGCATCGCCTTCTGTTACCTCATCGCGACCATCTTCGCCCTCAAGGCCGGGGTGCGCGGCCTGCTCGCTGGATGCGCGGTGATCCTGATCGGCCACTGGGCCGTCCTGTCCTTGATCTCCGCGCCTGGGCAGGGCGTCGTGGAGTTGACACAAGACAGCGCGCCCGCCGGCCTGGGCGCCTATCTCGACCGCCTGCTCCTGGGCCGACACCTGGGCGGCGGCCAGGGAACGTGGGATGAGAAGGGGCTGCTGTCCTCTTGCTCGGCCAGCGTCAGTACGCTGCTCGGCGTCGTCGCCGGCCACGTGCTCGGGTGGGAGCGCTCGGCGCGGACCAGGATTGGAGTGCTGCTCGGGGCCGGCGTGATCGCGGCCCTCCTCGGCTGGGCCTGGGGCGGGTGTCCGCGCTTCGTCGGGCTTGTCACGCTCGGGGAGCCGCGCTTCGGCGGCTTTCCGATCAACCGGCCGCTCTCGACAGGCCCCTACGTTCTCTTCACCTCCGGGCTGGGCGCCGTCGGCCTCGCGGGGTGCTACTGGCTGGTTGACGTCCGCGGATACAAGGCCTGGGCGCTGCCCTTCATCGTCTTTGGAATGAACGCGATCCTGGCCTTCATGCTCTCGGGGATGGTCGCCCACCTCCTCCTGGCGATCCCCGTCCGCGGCGCCGCGCCCTCGCTCTATGCCACCCTCTATCGTGAGCTGTTCGCGCCCCTGGCCAGCCCCGAGGACGCCTCGCTCCTGTTCGCCGCGTGCTCCGTGCTCGTCCTGTTCGGCGTGATGGCGATCCTCCATCGAAAGAGGATCTTTCTCAAAGTCTAGTCCTACGTTCGTCGACGCTCACGCCGATCGTGCGGTGTCCTTGGTCCGGGTCGCGCGTCACTCCGGGAGCCGCGCGCCCGCCAGCCGCGCCTGGGCGATGACGCGATTCTCATAGCCCTCTTCGAGCGCCTTCCCCGGGTGGCTGGCGGTGAGCTGCCCCATGAAGGGTGGATGGATCGAATACCCGAGCAAGCCCTGGAGCTCCGGGGGCATCTGCCGCGCGACGTCCGTCGGCACGGCGAGCGTGAAGTTCTCCTGCTGGCGGGCCCAGGGCTGGCAATACTGGTTCGAGAGAGCGCGGCGAGGCGCTCCTGGCCCTCCGGTGAATCGGCCATGAGCTGACCGAAGAGCTCGCCGAGCTCAGCGTCACTCCACCGGTGACTCCCGGGCACCACCTCGGTGCCGCCGTTCTCGGCCGTGAACGCGTCCACCGCGACGATGGTGGAGAGCGACACCATCGGACAGGGCCGCGGCACGGTGTAGAAAAGATCGTCGGCGTGGAACGGCTGCGGCGTCTCTCCCGGGTGGATCTCGATCGCCTGACTCGCTGTCAGCAGGAAGCTCGGCAGGAAGTAGCGCTCGCAGAGCGCCCATCCATGTGGCCTCCTGCTCGCCATCTTACGCTCGCTCGGCTCGGCTCGGCCTCGCCCGTGAACGGGTCTCGGCATCCGCTTCACGGCACCAGGTCTGCAAACCCATCTCGAAGCTCGTCGTCGCCGAGCCCCAGATCGTCGAGATCTTCCAGCCAGCGTAGGTCGCCGACCACGATCACCCGCGGCGAAGCGTCGCCGGCGGAGACCCCACCGGCGCCGGCCTTGCGGACAGCGGCGACGATGGCCTTGATCGCCTCCTGGGCCTTCTCTCGATCCAGCTCGCCGCTGAAGCCGGCGAGGGTGACGCCGCGGAGCGCCTAGAGCGCCGAACGGGTTGAACTATCATTGATTTCAGCTACTTACGCCGCAGCCCTGAACGTGCGGTGCACCTCTTCGAGATTCTGAATTGCAGAGGCCCGGCGCAGATCAAACAAGT
>Ga0105048_10006188_pt1 | contig 19286 bp, 21 predicted proteins | sample MAT05_FD_78382 | JGI IMG/M metagenome (GOLD analysis project Ga0105048, IMG submission 78382) | Freshwater microbial communities from Lake Fryxell liftoff mats and glacier meltwater in Antarctica - MAT-05 | ecosystem: Environmental > Aquatic > Freshwater > Ice > Liftoff microbial mat | place... | reverse complement strand
TCTTCCGTCTTCCGTCTTCCGTCTTCCGTGCGCCTCTTTCGTGCGCGTGCGCGTGCGCGCTCTGGATCCGGATCCCGAAGCGCGCACGCGCACGCGCACGAGGACCGCGGACGAAGACGGAAGGACGAAAGACGAAAGACGAAAGACGGCGGACGGCGGACGATGAATATCGTACCAATCAGGAGCGAGCGCCGCCCTACGATGGCGATCCGACGGGCAAGGTGGGCGTGCTCCTCAACCAGGGTAACGGCACCTTCGCAGCCGCCAATAACTATCCTGCGGGCAAGCATCCCAAGACGGTCGTTGCGGCGGATCTGAACAGCGACGGCAAGCCTGACCTCGCCACGGCAAACGCTGCCGGCGACGACGTGACCGTGCTTTTCAACCACGGTGACGGCACCTTCGGCGCCCCTGTCAGCTACCCTGTGGGCACGACCCCCTGGGGGGTCGCTGCGGCGGACCTGAACGGTGATGGCATTCTCGACCTCGCCGTCGCGAACTACAGCAGCGACGATGTGACTGTCCTGCTCAACACCTGCCTGCCGTAGCATTCCAGCCGTTGAGAGTGGGTCGAGGCGCAGCGAGTCGAGGTGTATGGTCTCGCTCAGCATCGGTACCAGCGGGAGCAGCCCGTCCTCTCCCGACGCTCCGACTCCGGCGATCAGCGCGTCCTTCCACCGAGTATACGGGAGTTTCTTCAACGGGTAGCCGTAGGCTCGAATCAGCTCGAAGAAGCTCATCAGATCGATGTTCTGCGAGGGTCGTGGCACGAGGTGAAAGACCTTTCCGAGCGAGCTATGCGCCCGGGACAGGTGCACGATCGCGGAGCTCGCGAAGTCGACCGGGAGAAACTCCTTGCTCTGGTCCGGCAGGTCCGGAAAGGCGCGGAGCTGGACGCAGCCCTTGATCAGCCTGCACGCGAAATCGCTGGTGTTCATTAATCCCGTCCGGCTATGCCCCATGATGAACCCCGGCCGTAAGCAAGCGGACCTGCGCAAGCCGAGGAGGAGCAGCAGCGTCAGGCCGGCGAGCTTTTCGTCTCGAAGAGGCTCGTGGACAGCGCGCTCGACGGGATCACCCTCGTCTCGATGACCGGCGTCCTTTTGTACGCGAACACGGCGTTCTGGAAGCTGAGCGGGTTCGGCGACGACCTGGCCGGCAAGCTGCTCTCGGAGTTCTATACCCCGGAGGAGTACGCCTGCAGGCGCAGATAATCGAGGCGCAGCGGGCCACGCTCCGTGAGCTCGGCACGCCCCTCATTCCCATCGCCGACGAGGTGATCGCCATCCCGTTGATCGGCGCGATCGACTCCACGCGGGCGCAGCAGATCCTGGAGACGCTCCTCGACGGCATCACCGCCAGGGGCGCGTCGGTGGCGATCCTCGATATCACTGGGGTGAAGGTCGTGGACGCCCAGGTCGCGAACGCGCTCATCGGCGCCGCGCAGGCGGCGAGGCTGCTCGGGGCGGAGGTGGTGCTGACCGGAATCGGCTCCGAGGTCGCACAAACCGAGGCGCTCGACCACGCGGTCACGCTTTGTGCGCGCCGTGGCGTAGACCAGGTAGGTCTGTCACATGCAACGCGCGATCGAGGGCTTTCATCAGGATGCACTGGGGGACTGGGTCGCAGACCTGAGCTGCGGTCATGGGCAGCACGTCCGCCACAAGCCACCGTTCTGGCTCCGCCCCTGGACGCTCACCGCAGAAGGCAGGTCCTCGCGAGTCGGGAGCGAGCTCGACTGCGTGCGCTGTGATCGCTTCGAGATGCCTGAAGGCTTCGTGTCTTACAAGCGAACGGGGGAGTTCGACGAACGCATCATCCCGGCCGGATTACTGGCGAACCATTCCACCAAGCACGGTGTCTGGGGCGTCCTACGCGTTCTCGAGGGAGGGCTGAGCTACATCGTCGAGCCGCCGCTGGCGCGCGAGGTGTTCGTCGACGCGGAGCATCCGGCGGTGATCGTGCCCGAGGTAGCCCATCGCGTGCGTCCCGAAGGTGCGGTCCGGTTCTTCGTCGAGTTCTTTCGCAAGCACGGTTGAGGACGCTGCGTTCTCACGATGAGTACGCCGTGCACCAGTTGAATATCGATGCGAACCCCGTGGCCCAGGGCGCCGTCCCCTCGAAGATCGAGGTTTTCGCGCGGGGGCGCGGCGGCGCGGTCGCTCTCCGCGGCGCGCGGCGCGAAGACGTCCCGGGCGAGGTGTTCGAGCGGTGAATGGAGTGGGGTTAACTACCCCCGGTGCCCTCGCCGCCGAGCCGGTACTTCTTGATCTTGTCGATCAGCGTCACCCGGCTCGTCCCGAGCTTGCGCGCGGCCTCCGATTGGTTGCCGTGCGACGCCTCCAACGCCCTGGAAATCAAGCCGCGTTCGAACGCCTCGACCTGCTCGCGCAAGGTGAGGCCTTCGATCAGCTCTGGCGTCGCGGCGCCCTCGGTCGAGGCGAGCGGGGACGGCTCCGGCTCGCCACCGAGAAGCGCTTCGAGCTCGATCTGCGGGCTCGAGCTCATCGCCACCAAGCGCGCCACGGTGTTCTCGAGCTGACGCACGTTGCCCGGCCAGGCCGAGGTGCGTAAGCGCGCGAGCAGCGCCGGGGAGAGGCGCACGCGGCCGAGGCCGAACTTGTCGGCGTAACGTCGCGTGAACTCCTCGGCCAGCGCGGGGATGTCGTCGACGCGATCGACGCGGCCGGATCCGACGGGCTGAATTTCGCCCTCCTGGATCGCGCGCAGCAGCTTGGCCTGCACGCCCATCGGCAGCTCGCCGACCTCATCGAGGACCAGCGTCCCGCCGTCGGCCTCGGCGAAGAAGCCGCGGCGCGCAAGCACCGCGCCGGTGAACGCGCCCTTGGCGTGACCGAAGAGCTCGGCCTCGGCGAGATCGCCGGGGATCGCCGCGCAGTTGAAGCGCACGAGGGGCCGCTGCGCGCGCCGGCTCTGCGCATGGAGGAGCGAGCCGACCATCTCCTTGCCGCTGCCCGTCTCGCCGCGGACGAGCACGGTCACGTCCTTGTCGGCCACGCGCGCCACGGCGTCGAGGAGGCGCCGCATCGCCGCGCTCTCACCGATGATCCGCTTGCCGATCGCGTGCTCGGCCGCGAGCCGTCGCGTCGCCACGCGCAGCCCGCGCGCCTCGAGCGCCCGCTCGACCACGATGACGAGCTCGTCGATGTCGAAGGGCTTGGTCGCGTAGTCGTAGGCGCCGGCCTTCATCGCGCTGACGGCGACCTTCTCCGATCCGTGCGCCGTGAGCAGCACGACGGGGAGCGACGCGTCGCGCTCGCGGATCGCCGCGAGGAGCTCGAGGCCCGACATCCCCGGCATGGCGAGGTCGGTTACCACCGCGTCGGCGCTCTCGAGCTTGGCCAGCGCCTCGCGCCCGGACGCCGCGGTGATCGGCTCGTGGCCGCGATCGGCGAGCACCTCGCGCAGCATGAAGAGGACCGCCGGCTCGTCGTCGACGAGGAGGACCTTACCCATGCGCGTGCACCTCGCGCTCGGGCGCTGCGAGCGGGAGATCGCCCGGCGGCGAGGACGCAGGCTTGGCCGGGAGCCGCACCAGGACGCGCGTGCCGCGCCCGGCGTCGCTCGTGTAGACGACCGCGCCCCCGTGCTGCTCGATCACCGCGCGGGCGAGGACGACGCCGAGCCCAGTGCCGCCCTCGCGCGTCGTGAAGAACGGCGTCCCGACGCGGGCGAGATCCTCCGTGCTCATGCCCTTGCCGGTGTCACGGATCTCGATCCGCGCGTCCTCGTCCTCTCCGCCGGCAGCGATCGTGACCTCGACCTCACCGAGCCGCCGCTCGGTGGCGGCGGCGATCACGTCCTCGCGCATCCGATCGAGCGTGGCCTCCGTCCGCCGGAAGGCGTCGCCGAGCGCGAAGGAGCTGGTGCGGAGCAAGAACAGCGTGAAGAGGATCGCCCACGCCGCGAGCGCCGTGTGGAACGGCGCGGCGATCGCCGGCCCCTCGAACGACTGCGGCAGCACGGCGAGGATCAGCGTCAGCGCGCAGGTGTAGAGGATGGTGATCGTGCTCTCGCGGCTCTTGCCGAAGATGTTGAGCGTCCCGAGGCTGTTGCCGAGCAAGCCGGGCCAGAGCGGGCTGTGCATGCCGCCGGTCGCGCCGATGATCACCGCGTGCAACGCGAGCAGCACCAGGTGCGAGAGGAACAGCGATCGCTCGTCCACGCCGGTGCGGCGCGCGCGCGCAGCCTCGATCAGCTGGTAAACGAAGCTCAGGCCGTAGGCGACGCCGACGACGGCGATCCGCGGGGTCGGGTACTTCGCGGCGAGCAGGAGGCCGATGATGACGACGATCGTCGGCGCGATCCGGAACGGCCGGATCCGCACCCACTCCGTCGCCGTCGCCCGCGACTCCGCAGCGCGGACGACATGAAATCCCGTGGTCGCCACGAGTCTGCCCGGTGCCAGGTTCGTGCCGTCGCCGAAGTTCGCTTCCACCCGGCGATCATAGTCACGCGTCCGCGGTGGCTGTCGGAGGACCGACAGCGCCTGTCGGATTGCCGTGCGCTGAATCACGCGGGATCGACAGGAAATCCAGGGTGATCGTGGTGGCACGCCCCGTGATGCAGCGCGCCTCGAACCGACTTCGAGGCCCATCATGACCACGACCTGGGAAGGGCGGCATCACCCAGGCGAGCTCGGGCTTCCTCATGTCGCGCGCGGCCTCGGATCAGGCCCGCGCCGATATCGTCGTCGCGACCTCGAAGCGCACGCTGAGCGAGACCGATCAGAAGCGCGCCGAGTCGCTCTTCGCGCAGGGTGCGATCTCGCAGGCCGAGGTCGATCGCCAGCGCGCCGCGTTCGATCAGGCCGACGCGCAGCTCCTGCAAGCCAGGGCGCGGCTCGCCTCCGCGGACGCAGGATCGGCGAACACCGCCGGCGCCGTGGAGTCGGCGCAAGGTCGTCTCGCTCAGGCCGAGACGGGGCCGGAGCAGCTCGACGCCGCGCGCGCCGCCGCGGGCGTGGCCGCCGCGCGCGTCGAGCAAGCGCTGGCCGCGCTCTCGCTGTCGGAGCTCAACCTCTCGTACGCCAAGGTGAAGGCCCCGATGCGCGGCGTCGTCTCGCGCCGCAGCGTCGAGCCGGGGCAGCTCGTCTCCCCCGACCGCACGCTCCTCGCGCTCGTGCCGCCCGACGACGTCTGGGTCGTGGCGAACTTCAAAGAGGATCAGGTCAAGGAGATGCACCCGGGCCAGAAGGTCGAGGTGAAGATCGACGCCTACGGCCGCCGCATCTTCGCCGCGCACGTCGAGAGCCTCGCCGGCGCTTCGGGATCGCGCTTCGCCTTGCTCCCGCCCGACAACGCCTCGGGCAACTTCACCAAGGTGGTGCAGCGCATCCCCGTTCTCATCCGCCTCGACGCGCCGCCGGACGTCCCGTTTCGCCCGGGCATGAGCGCCTTCGCCAGCGTCACGACCAAGTAGCTCTGCTCGTCGCCGTCACCAGGAGTGCCCCCATGAGCAGCGCTACACCCATCACCGGATCCAAGGCCGGCATCACCGTCGCCGTGATGCTCGCGGCGGTGATCGCGGTCCTCGACATCTCGATCGTCAACGTCGCCCTCACCGACATCCGCGCCAGCTTCGGCCCCCCCATCGATCAGATCGGCTGGGTCTCGACCGGGTACATGATGGCCAACGTCGTCGTGATCCCGATGACGGGGTGGCTCCAGCGAAGGTTCGGCTACAAGCGCTACTTCACCGCGTCGATCTTGATCTTCACCGCCGCCAGCATCCTCTGCGGCCTCGCGTGGAGCCTGCCTTCGCTCGTCGCCTTCCGCATCCTCCAGGGCATCGGCGGCGGCGCGATCATCCCCACCGCGCAGAGCATCCTCTTCGCGCGCTACCCGAAGGAAGAGCACTCGATGGCCGGCGGCCTCTTCGGCCTCGGCGCCGTCACCGGCCCGCTGCTGCTCGAGGTGAAGCAGCCGGTCGTCGATCTGCGCGTCTTCAAGAACGTGAGCTACGCCGCGGGCACCGGGGTGAACTTCCTCCTCGGCGTGGCGCTCTTCTCGGGCTCGTACCTGTTCTCGCTCTATTGCGGCGCGGTCATGCACTACACCGCGCTCGACACCGGCCTCTTCAACCTCACCCGCGAGCTCGGCGGATCGATCGGCACCGCCTGGATGGGGATGAACCTCGCCGACTCGACCAAGCTCTTCGCCTCGCGCATCAGCGAGTCGGTCAACGTCTACAACCCGATCGCGCAGGAGCAGCTCGTGATGATCCAGCGCGGCGTCACCAGCCGCCTCGCGGATCCGACCGCGAGCGCGGCGACCATCCTCGGGCTGCGCGTGCAAATTCAGGCGCTGATCAAGGCCTTCAACGAGGGCTTCCTCATGGTCGCCGCGCTCTTCATGCTCGGCCTCGGCCTGGTGCTCTTGCTCAAGCGCCCGCAGCCGGGGATCAAGATCGAAGGCGCCCCTTGAGGCCCGAAAATTTGGCCCAGCCCGCGGACGCGGAGGAGCTTGCGATCATGAGCGACGGGAGCTGTGCGGTCTGCGGGGGCGGCGAGATGTGCGGGACGCGGATGAGCCGCGTCGTCATTCAGGGGCGCTCGCTCGATCTCTGCCAGCGCCACGCGACGACCGTCGTGGCGGCGATGCCGAAGACGTTCGACGATCTCCTCACGCTCTTCGCCGGTGTGGTCAGCGACGCGCCGCGCGCGACCAACGATCGTCGCGCCCCGCTCGACCGTCGCGTCTTCCCGCCGCGCCCCGAAGGGCGGCGCCTCGGCTTCGGCCGTCGCGGCGCCGAGTCGCTCGAGTAGTTCGCGCGCAGCGCCGATACCCCAGGATCTTCGAGCATTCCCCGCACTCCGCGCGTGGACCACGGGAGATCCCCGCGGCTCTCTCGTTACTCTGCTTGGGCGTGCGCAAGTGTGCGACAATCGTTCCTGGAGACGTCGTGAACCACGTTCGCCGCATCGTGATCGGACTCGGCTCGAACCTGGGTGATCGTTTGGGCGCCCTCACCACGGCTGTCGACCAACTGCGCGCCCACAAGGATTTGCACGTCCTCCGGCGCTCCCCGCTGTACGAGACGCCTCCTGCCGGCGGCCCGCCGCAGGGCGATTACCTCAACGGCGCGGTGCTGATCGTCACCGCCGAGCCCGCGCGAGGGATCCTCGACTGGCTGCTGGCGATCGAGCAATCCCTCGGCCGCGTGCGCCCCGATCCCGTCCGCTGGGGGCCGCGCACGATCGATCTCGATCTGCTGTGGATCGAGGGCGAAGCCGTCTCCGAGCCCGGCCTCGACGTGCCGCACCCGCGCCTCGCCGAGCGCACCTTCGCGCTCCGCCCGCTCCTCGATCTCGCGCCCGACGCGGTCGATTTTCGCACCGGCCAGGAGCTCGCATTGCTGCCCGCGGCGAGCTTGCCGATCACCCGCGTCGCCGACGGAACGCGGTAGGAGCCTGGTGTCGTTTGACACCAGCCACCTAGACCGGCGTCAAGGCTTGCGGCCGTGGACGCCGAAGCGGCCACCGACGCGCGCCCCGCCTGCGCCGAGCATCGCCATCCCGGTGAGCAGCATGATCCACACGAGCAGGCCGGAGCGCGCCTGCGCGGCCGCGAGCGCCCAGGCGACGGTCGCCGCGGCGACGCCGTTCACCGTCGCCTCTTTCACGCCGGCCTTCCCGCCGAAGCGGCCGATCAGGTAACCGCCGCCGAACGAGGCGACCACGAACGCCATGATGTTGAGCGCGACCGCGGCGATCTTGGCGGCGACCCCGCCGTTGAAGAGACCGCCGAGCGGCCCGTTGACGATGTACGCCAGCGGGAGCCACGCGAGGAAGATCGCCGCAGCGCCGATCCCCGACCAGTGCCACGGCGGGCGATCTTCGTCGCTCTCGTCGGCCACCTCGGCCTTGGCGAGCAGGGGGAGCCGACGCTTCGGCGCCTCGCCGGACGCGCCGACGATCGGGAGAAATTTCTTCTTCCCGTCGTCGGCCATCAGCTCGGCTTGCGCCAGAGCTTGCGGGCTTCGTCCTGCTGACGAAGGAGGCGACGCTGCTCTTGAACGAGGCCGCCGTAGGCGCGGGGCACGCGGGGATCCTTCGCGAAGGTATAGAGCACTTGCAGCGCGGCCTCGGCGTCGTCGGTCGCGCGGTGGGCGCGGACCATCTCGATCCCGAGGCGCGCGGCCATATCGCCGAGCGAGCGGCTCTGCTGATCTTTGTAGAGCTCGCGCGCGAAGGTGAGCGGATCGATCCAGTCGACGTCGCGGCGCATCGCCGGGGGCGCCTCGGTGGGGCGCACGCCGGCGCGATCGAACTCGGCCAAGAGGAAGCCGCGATCGAAGGCCGCGTTGTAGGCGGCGGGGATCGCGCCGCGCAGCACCTCGACGATCTCGCTCGCGACCTCGGCGAAGCTCTTCTCGTTCGCCACCTGATCGTCGGTGATCCCGTGGATCGCCGAGGTCTCCTTGGGGATGGGGCGGCCGGGGTTGATAAGCCAGCTCCGTCGCTCCGTCACCTGCCCCTTGGTGCCGAGGACGATGCCGACCTCGACGAGCCGATCCGCCGCGGAGTCACGCCCCGTGGTCTCGGTGTCGATGAAGGCGATCGGGTAGTCGACCCAGTCGCCGTTCCCGTCGAACTCGGAGGCGAGGCCGACTGCGCGCACCTTCATCAGATGCGCGATGCCGGGGTAGTGGCGGCCCGTGGGAAAGCAGCCACACGGATCGGCGAGCTTCATTCCTTCTTCCCGGGCTTGCCGGCAGAAGCAGCGGGCGCAGCCGACGCGGCGGGCGCAGCCGAGGCCGACGGCGCGGCCAGCGCCTTGAGCGCCGATCCGGCCGAGGCGCTCGGCGACGGCGCGATCTTCGGCACCTTGCCCGCGAGCTCGATGTCGAGCTTCACCCAGTCGATCAGGTCTTCGTACGGGTTCGTCACCAGCTGGAGGTCGACGTAGCGGCCGTTGATGAAGATGAAGGGCGTGCCCTCGAGCCCGACCTCGTCGGCCTGCTTCTTCTCTTTTTCGAGCCGCTCGCCCGTCTCTTTCGCGACGAGATCGGCGCGAAACTTCGGCAAATCAAGGCCAATTTGCTTGGCGTAGCGATCGAGATCGGCCTGCTCGAGGTGCTCCTGATTCTCGAACATCAGGTGGTGCATCTCCCAGAACTTGCCCTGGTTCTGCGCGGCGACGCCCGCGCGCGCCGCGATCTCCCCGTGGGCGTGCGCGCCGAGGGGATAGAACTTGTAGAGCAGCCGCACTTGCCCGGGGAAATGCTTGACCAGATCGTCGAGCACCGGGGAGACGAGGCGGCAGAAAGGGCACTCGAAATCGGCCCACTCGACGATGGTCACGACCGCGTCGGGGGCGCCGAACTCGGGCGCGCCGTCGGTGGGGATCGTCTTGATCTTGTTGACGTCGAAGCGGGCGTGGAACGCCTCTTCGCGATCCTTCTTCGGCTTGCCCGCCTGCACCTGCTTGAGGAGGAGCTGCGCCGCGGGGATGCAGCTCTTGCAGGGGCGCGACTCCTGGATGCACTGCGCGATGCTGACGGGGACCTCGGGGCACGGAGCGAGCAGCTCGGTCAGCTCGGCCGACCACTCGCGGCGCTCGCGCGGGGTCAGGGTCGAGGTGTCGATCCCCTTCACCGTCACCTCGGGGGCCGCTGTGATGGAGGGCTTGCTCTCGCCGGGGTCGGCTTTGCTGCACGCAGTGACGCCCAGAAGGGCGACGAGCAGCAGGGGCAGGGCGCGGAGGGAGGGCATGGCGGGCGAAGCCTAGTCGGACAAATTGCGGGGCGCTAGCGTGGGGTGTAGCGTGCACGCGTGCGCAGCATCCTTTACCGCTTCCCCGACCTCGGCGAGTTCGAGCGCACCATGGGAAGCGCAGGCGACAGCGAGTGCGAGCTGGGCCTGCCTGCGGGAGAAATCGCCGAGGATGGCGAGTGGATCCTGGCGATCTTCGAACTCGGATCCACCCGTCGCGCGACGTCCGCGGCCGGTCGCGCCGTGGCCTCGCCTGACGACGCTCACCTCGTCTTCGAGCCGCGCGACTGGCAGCGTTTGGTCGACTTCGCGCGCAAGGCCGCCGCCCTCGCCCAGACGATGCCCCCTCCGACCGAGGTCGATCCGTCGCCCCCGAGCACCGACACCGAGCGCGCGCCCACCACGACCCGATCCCCTGGCAGCGGTAGGCCGTCGCGTCGCCCCTCGGGCCCCGGCGCGCGGGTGCTGATCGTCGACGACGATCCCGACATCCGCGAGGTCGTCGCCGCGATGCTGGAGGCCGTGGGCTTGATCGTCGTCGCGGCCGGGAGCGCGGAGGAGGCCCTGGATCGCGTTCGCCTCGAGACGTTCGACCTCCTGGTGCTCGACTGGAACCTCCCGAAAATGACGGGTCTCGACCTCTGCCGCATCCTGCGGAAGGAGCCGGAACACGCCTCTTTGCCTGTCTTGTTCCTCACGGCCAATGCCTCATCGCAGGACATGGTCGAAGCGTTTGCCTGCGGGGGGGACGACTACGTAGTGAAGCCGTTCCGCGCGCCGGAGCTCGGAGCGCGTATCTTCAGCCTGCTGCGGCGGGCGCGCGCTTCTTTGGGTTGAATCGAATGCGTTTATACCGTCCCGTCGGCCTCGAAGAGCTGCTGCTGATCTATAGATCTGGAATGCGGGCCTTCCCCCCGCGCCTGGCCGGGCAGCCCATCTTCTATCCCGTGGTCCACCTGGCCTATGCCCAGCAGATCGCCCGCGACTGGAACACCCGCTCGGGTACTTTCGGGGGTTACGTCACGAAGTTCACCGTCGACGACGCTCACGGGGCGCAGTTCCCCGCCAAGCAGGTCGGCGCGGCCGAGCACGTCGAGCTCTGGGTTCCTGCCGAGTCGCTCGAGGAGTTCAATCAACACCTCGTCGGCCCGATCGAGCTCGTGGACGCCTACTTCGGAGAGGGCTTTCGCGGCAGCGTCCCCGCGAGCGGTGCCCTGACCGGCCAGAGCGCCTCGGAGCAGATGACGACGCTGCACGGCCTCCTCGACAGCGATCGTGAGGCCTTCCGCGCCGAGGCCATGGCCCAGCACGCGGCGATGTTCGCGAACTACCCGTACTGGGAGCGGAGCGATTTCGCCAAGGCGTCCATCGACGAGGCCCGCCGCGATCATGTGCTGGCGCAGCTCGCCGCCGTGTGGGCCGGCGAGTTCGAGGCCACCGCGCGCTGAGAGCGTCAGTGGCAACCCTCCCTCGCTCGGGCCGCCCCGGGCGAGGGGAGCGGAGCTACTACTCCACCTTCACCACCGCGGTGCCGCTGCCATCCATCGTGAAGGTGCCCTGAGATTCGCTCTTCTCGGCGGAGTCCTGGTTCATGGCGAGGCCGGTGAAGCTGAATTTCAGCGTCGATCCGGTGATATCGTCGATCTTCAGCGTGCCGGCCGTGGCGATCCAGTAGCGGCTCAACGGGAGGCCGCAAGGGCCCTCCGCGAAGGCGACATAGCCGCTCTTGCTCGGCAGCCCGGGATTGCCATCCTCGTCAGCCCCTGCCTTCGCGGGGATGATGGTGTAGGTCTGCAGGGCGGGCGGGCCCGCGATCGACACGATCACTGTCGCGCAGGTCTTCATGTTCGATTGCGCGAGGTTGCAGCCGCCCGAGATGGTGGTGCACCCCTTGGTGCAAAAGCTCGTCCCGTACTTGGCCGTGATCGGCGCGGGATCGAGCAGCAGGTGCTTCGTCTCCAGGTTGGTGTTGGTCGACGGCGCCGACATGGTCACCTCGATCCCGCCCGCGACGGGCAAGTCGCACTCCCCCGCGTCGCCGTGGTTGGCCCCGCCGCCGGTGCTGCCGGCGCTGCTGCCGCTGCCGCCGCCGCCGCCGCCGCTGGACGTCGAGAAGGCGATATTCTCGGAGCTTCCGCAGCCGAGGAGGACCACACCGAAAAGGAGGAGACAGGTTCTCATGACGGGTCGATTCATACCCGAGCGGCCCGCCGATCGATAGTTGTTTACGCTCGGACCAGCTCCAGGATCGCGATCTCGCTCGGGGCGCCCACCCGCATCGGCGGGCCCCAGAAGCCCGTCCCACGGCTCACGTAAATCATCGTGTCCAGGTGCCGATCGAGCCCCGAAACGTAGGGCTGATCGAGCCGGACGAAGAGGTTCCAGGGGAAGATCTGCCCGCCGTGGGTGTGCCCGCTGATCTGGAGGCCAACCCCCTTCGCCGCCGCGTCGTGGATTTGCTTCGGCTGATGCGCGAGCAACACCAGCTCACGGGACGAGTCGCGCCCCGCGAGCGCGCGCTCGAGATCCGGGCCGTGGCCGTTGCCAAAGCGCTTCGAGCCCCAGTCGTCGACGCCGGCGAGATCGAAGCCCTCTTTCCCGCCGATCGGCAGGTGCTCGTTGCGGAGCACGCGGACCCCGAGGCGGCCGAGCTCGGCTATCCACTCGTCCGCGCCGGAGTAATACTCGTGGTTCCCGGTGACGAAGAAGACACCGTGCTTGGCCTTCAAGTCGGCGAGCGGGGCGGTGTCGTTCCGCAGGGTCTCCACCGAGCCGTCGACGAGGTCCCCGGTGATGACGATGAGATCGGGGTTGGCCGCGTTGGTGCGCGCGACGACGTCTTGCAGCCAGCCTTTGCCGAGGGTCGGGCCGATGTGAAGGTCCGTGAGCTGGGCGATGCGGAACCCTTCGAACGAGGGGGAGAGCCGGCGGAGCGGGACCTTGACGTTGCGCAAAGCCACCTGGCCAAGGGCGCTCGCGGTCCCCGTCACGGTGGCGCCGAGGCCGACGAAGGCGACGAGGCCGGCGATCCCGCGGGAGATGGCCAGTCGCCTTTCGGGATCGGACGGCGCCGAGGAGACGGCGTTCACGCCGTGAATGACGACGCGGACGAGCTCGAATCCGAGGAGCAGAAAGAGCAGGATGACAGAGACGCCCATCCAGCCATAGGCCGCCCAGGAGACGATCGAGGCCGCGCGCTTCGGCAGGATCATGCCCGCCGTCATCCCGAGCGGGGTGAGCAAGGCGAGCCCCGCGAAGAGGAACGCGCCGCGGCGCTGCCAGAGGACGCCGAGCTCTGGAGCGCGAATGAGGCGGCTCCACAGGTAGTAGTGAATGCCTCCTACCAGGAGAGTGATTACCGAGAAGAACAGCAGGAGGGAGGCGCCGGATCGATGCACGGGCGGAACCTTCGCACGATCCGTCGCCCGCGCCTCGGCGCTTCACACTACTTCATCAAGGATAACCGACGCAGATACCGATGCCCTCGGGGTAGGCCATGACGCCGCCCTGGCAGGAGCCGGCGCCGCAATCGGCCGCGTCGTTGCCGATGTGGCACAGCTTGAGGCAGGTGTTGTTGACCTTGGAGCACACGTAGCCGAAGGTGCACGGGCAGACGTCGCCGCGCGCCCCGTCGCCGGGATCGACGCAGCTCGTCGTGCCGTCGTCACGCACGATGGTGCATGTTTGGCCGGCGCTGCAGGTCTTGTCTTCGAGCGGCTTGCACTTCTGGACGGGCAAGCAAACCGGGATCTTGACCGCGGCGTCGGCCATCGCCGTCGGCGCGCAGTAGGTGTCGACGGGGCAGGCTTCGACCTGATCGCAGCAGTAAGGCCGGCAAAGGCCGCCGCTCGCGGTGGCGACGCAGGCGAGGCCAGCCCCGCAATCGGACGCTGTTTGGCACGGGCCACCCGCGGCCAGATCGCCCGCAGGCGCGCAGCCGGCGACGGCCTCGCCGTTGATCGGCGTGAGCGTGCACGTGAGCGCGGCAGGGACGCCCGCGTCGCCGCCGCTGCCGGTGCCGCTGCCGGTTGCGCTGCTGCCGCTGCCGGTACCGGTGCCGCTGCCGGTTGAACTGTCGCCACCGGTGCCGCTGCCGGTTGAGCTGCCACCACCGGTGCCGCTGCCGGTTGAGCTGCCACCACCGGTACCGCTGCCGGTTGAGCTGCCACCACCGGTACCGCTGCCGGTTGAGCTGCTGCCACCGGCACCGCCGCCGGTTGAACTGCCGCCGGTGCCAGCCGCGCTGCCTCCGGTACCGGTCGAGCCGCTGCCGCCGGTGCCATTGCCGCTCGATCCGCTGGTGCCATTGCCGCCGCTGCCGCTGCCGCTTGCGCCGCCACCGTCGTTTGTGCCCGGATCGCTGAGGGTGCAGGCGCCCTTTCCAGGGATGCACGCGGCGGAGAAGCCGCCGCAGAGGGCGGCGTAGGTGGGTGGGATCCCGGCGCCACCGGTACCGGTGCCGGTGCTGGTGCTGCCTGAGCCTCCGGTCCCGGGCACTATCCAGCCGCCACCGGCGCCGTGGGTGCCGCTCGCGGAGGAGTCGTTGAGCGAGAGGGCCCCGCAGCCGGCGACGCCGGCAACGGCAGTCGTGAGCAAGACGACAAAGTAAAGGCGTGAAGAACGGAAAGGAAGACGGTACATAATCAAAAGCCCACAGGAAGCGCGGGAAAGCGCCGCCAGCTTAGCATTCCCTGGGGCGCGATACACAGAATGTGCCGTCCGCGGCGCGGGCGGATTCTGCAGGCTATTGGGTGGGCAAGAGGTCCGGCGGTTCCCTCGAGCAAGAGAGCCGTCCAGTGCGATGAGGAGCGGGCATGGCGCCCTTGTCGTGGTCGGCGTCGATGCGCCGACGAGGTGAGCCGGCGAGGCCGCTACCGGGCTTCGATGTCGCGGCTCACCATGTTGCCGGCGGTGTCGTAGGCGCGCACCGCGAGGATGTGCGAGCCCGGCGGCACCAGGGCGGCGAGGTTCTGGTCAATCGACTCGGTGGCCTCGTCGAAGATGCCGTCGCTCGGGAAGATCGGGCGCCACTCGTCGGTGCCGGCGATCGCGACCTCGATGCGGGCGATTGGGCCGAGGCCGTCGGTGAGCTCTCCCGTGAGCTTGCGACCGGTCATGAGCAGCGGCTTGGAGAAGACCGGCGGGGTGTTGTCGACGACGATGGTGCCCGACTCGAGGGTGTGCCGCGTCACCCGATCCGGCGGGTTGGCAAGCTCGTCGGTCGCTTCGATCATCACCCGGTAGAGCCCCTCGGGGAGCGTGGTAGTGTCCCATTCGTACTCGGTGCGCGTGAGCTTCTCACCGGGCTTCAGGGCGCTGCGCCACGTCGCTTGATTGTCGAGGCGGTACGAGACGCGGTAACGGAGCTCGTCCAGATCGGGGTTGTCGACCTTCCAGGTGATCTTCACCGTCCCTGACGGCTTGGTCACGTCCCCGCCGGAGGCGACGAGGCCGGTGCGCAGGGTGCGTGAGAGCGTCTTCTGCGCCGCCTCGACCGACGTAAGGACGGCGCGGGCGTTGTCAGTCACGAAGGCGAGCGAGACCTCGCGCAGGACGGCGGCGGCGTCGCGGCTCCAGCGCGCGCGGATCTGCACGAAGCGCGCGGCGGGGCTCTTCACCGGGGCCGGGGCGTCGAAGCCGGCGGACCACGCGCTCCACGTCGCGTCGGGCGTCTGGGTGTTGCCGGAGCGCGTGGAGAGCTCGACGGCGCCTTCGGATCGCCACGAAAGACGGCCCCAGGTCGCGCGGAGGCCGGCGTCGAGCGTCTTGCTCGTCCACACCGCGTCGGCGCCGCCCGCGCCCTTGACCTCGTGGAACACCACGGGATCCGACGTGGCGATGAAGCGTCGTTTGCCGCTCATGACCAGCGCCCCGACCTGGCGCTCCGCGGTGTCGGCCACGATGCGCGCGAGGTGGTTGTCGTCGACGCTGTAGACGCGGCCCTCCGCGCCGGTGCCCACGAAGGGGAGCCCGTCGTCGCCGAGGGCGAGAGAGATATAATGGGTCTCGCTGTCCTCGAGCATCGGCTCGGCGGTGCCGTCTTTGTCGAAGCGCATCAGCACGCCTTCGCCGGGGCGCTGCGGCTTCAACGGCTGCGGCGTGGGCGTGACGACCGTCGCGGCCTTCTTGGGCAGGGGCGCCATCTCCGTGAACTTGTTGGCGATCGCGTAGAGCGCGCCGTTCTTCCCGGGGACGATGGCGCGCACCTCGTCGGCGTCGAAGTCGTAGAGCACGCTGGCGCGCCCGGGGCCGGTGACCTTGTAGAGCAGCCCTTTGCCGCTCGATCCGGTGAAGACCGTGCCCGCGTCGTCGACGGCGACCGACATCAAATGAGACTCTTCGCTGTCGAAGAAGACCTGCTCTTTGCCGCCTTGATCGAGGCGGAAGAGCTTCCCTTCCGGGCCCGTGGCGGCGTAGAGCGCCTTGGCCTTCGGATCGAAGGCGAGGCCCCACACGTCCTCGGCGCCGGGGAGCGTGGCGAAGACGGTGGCAGTGACGCCCTGCGCGTTCGCGGCGATCTTGTAGAGCTTGCCTTCGGGGAACGTGCCGAGGATGACGTCACCGTTCCAGGCGATCGCCATCGAGCTCACGGCCATCTGCCCGGTGGTCGCGGCGAGCTCGGTGCGGCCGCCGTTGAAGCGGTAGACCTTGCCGTAATTGGCCGTGCCGAGGAGCGTCGCGCCGTCGGCGAGGACGACCGCGCTCCACACCGAGGAGGCGTCGGGGATGGGCACGGCGCCGAGGTTCAGCCCCGCGCGGACGTGGCCGCCGGAGTCGACGCTGACGCCGGTGAGGTCCCCGCCTTTGAAGTCCGAGAACGAGTCGAGCTGGAAGGTCCGAGTCCCCACGGCTCCCGCGGGAGCGACGGAGAGCGACGCGGCGAGGACGACCGCACCGAGGGCGAGGCGAGCAGGTTGGTTCATCGTTCTTCGAGGGGTTTGCGGGATGAATGGCTACGGAGGAAGAGAGGCAGCGCGAGCGGGAGAGCGCGCCTGGATCAGCGGAGCACGCGGCGCATCGACACGCGCACCATGTCGCGCCCGACGAGGAAGGACTTGAGCGGGATCGCGGTCTGCACGACGGCCTCGAATGTCTCGGGAGCGTTCGTCTCCGAGACGGGGCGGAGGACCTCGGCGGCCCCGTGCGGGAGGCGCGCCGCGATCTTGCCGTTGTAGGCGACGCCGACCTCTTTCATCCCGACGAGGCGCACCGTGGCCACGATGCTCTGCGTGTCGAACGTCTGGTTGGGCAAGTTGGCGACGAGCTCGGCGAGGCTGTCGGGCTGGGGGAGGGGGCGCACCACCTCGTAGCCTGGGGCGAGCTCGATCTCGGCGCGGCCGATCAGCCCCTTGGGCAGCTCGAGCTCGATCACCTTTGACTCGGTCTTGCCCTGGTACGGCTCGAGATCGAGGCGGATCCGCACCGGCTGCCCCGCGTCGACCTCGGTCTCGAGCAGCTTGGCTCCGCGCAGCGTCACCACCTCGCGCGCGAAGGTGACGCGCACGCTGGTGTCGATGCTCTCGATCGTGACCGGCTCCCACGGGTTGTTGAGGAGCGAGCCCAGCGCCTTGACGAGCCGCGTCCGCATGATGTCGTCGGTGCCGACGGGGTTCCCGTTGCCGGAGCCGAAATCGACGATGCTGATCGTGCCGTACTTCGCCAGCTTGATCTTGCTCGTGGCCCGCCAGGTCATGTCGCGGCGCTCCGACGTCGTCTCCTCCACCGCGCTGCCGATGGCCATCGCCGCGAAGGCCGGCGCCATGAACTGATCGTGGGCGACGACCACGTTCCACACCGGCTTCGGCGCGCCGTCGACGCCCTGGATCTCGATGTGCATCGGGAAGCTCGGCGCCTTGACCGAGGCGTCGACGACGATCGCCGCCTGGCGATCGTTGACGAGGGCGCCGAGGGATCGCACCGCTTCGCCGAGCTTGAAGCTGCGGTTCTGGCTGGCGACGATCCAGTTCACCTTGCCGATCGCGGTGGGCAGGCTCTCGATGCCGCCGCCGAGCATCGGGTGACCGAAGGCCACGAGCCGGTTGCCCGCGACGCGCGTCACCGTCCCGAGCCCCATCGCCGACACGTCGCCGCGCACCAGCTCGACGCCGATCGCCCCGCCGTCCTCGTAGGCCGTGGGCGCGCTGGGATCTTGCGTCTTCGCGCTGCCGCCGCCCTGCATCGGCTCTAAGCCCATCGGCGCCAGCAGATCGCCGGCGATCTTCATCGCCCCCGCGCCGAGGCCGCCCATCAAGATCGGCGTCGTCGCCCGCGCGAGCTGCGCCCCCTCGGGCGGGGCGTTCGCCGTCGCGGCGCGCGCGGTGATCTGGCGCGCGTGCGCCGCGAGATCGTAGGCGTCGGGCGCGCCCGAGAACGTGCGCTGCCCGAGCGCTCCGCCGATCCGCGCGTGCGGCTCGGCCGCGCTGCTGGGGAGCGGCGAGCCGCCGAGGGGAACGAGGCTCTTCGGCATCGGCCGGTTGAGCTCGTCCACCATCGATCGGATCGGCGTCACGCCCGCGATCGCCTCGGCGCCGAAGAGCCAGCCGTACGCGTACGCGCCGATCATCTTCCCGTTGAGGTAGATCGGGCTCCCGCTCATCCCGGCCACGGTGCGGGTGATTTCGAGGCGCGGGTGGAGCGTCTTGATCAGGATCAAATCCTGACTGGGCCGGAAGTTGTGGAGCGTGGAGAGGATCTCGATGTCGAACTTCTCCGGCTTGGTCCCGCTGAAGACGGTGAGGCCGTAGCCCTTCATCCCCGGCTTCACGTCCGCGAGCGGCATCGTGTCGGCGGGATCGGCGGGGAGCGCCTCGGCGACGCCGACGCCGATCGCGGCGCTGAGGATCGCCCCGGCGACGACGCTCAGCGGGATCATCCGGCCTTCGGCGAGGCGAGCCAGCGGACGGAGGAGGAGAAGCGACAGGCGCGCGAGCACGCCGAGGTTCCGAACATGACGCACGGGCCGAGCTTAGCGTGAAGTTTGTCGACAGGGCAGATCTGCGGGCGCATTCCCCGGCTCCGGCGATCCACGCTAGGCTCCCGCCCGTGAAGGACGCCCTCGTGCTCGCCGGGCTCGTCCTCGGCTTTGCCACGCTGGTCACGGTCCACATCGCGCTCGCCGCGCGCCTCGTGCTGCGCGTGCGGCCTCGATGGCGAGGCCTCCTAGCGCTCGTGGTGCCTCCGCTGGCGGTGATCTGGGGCTTCCGCGCCGGCTACCGAAGGAACGCGGTGCTCTGGCTCGTGGCCGTCGTGATCTACCTGATCGCGCTGATCGTTTCGCTCATTTAGGCGTCTCTCCCGGTCCTCGCGCCCTCCGCGCACTTCTTCTGTTTCTGAAAACGGCCAATTACCCTTCCCCCGATCTTTCGTGCGCGCAGGGGGGCGCGATCTCTCGTCCCTCTTTCACGATCCCCATGTTGCCTCCAGCGGAAAGAACCGAAGCCCTTTCAACCCGTGGCTCTCGACCGCTTCGTGAAACGCCTCGGAGAGGAGCACCACGCTGCGATCCTCGGCCAACCGGAAGATCGGCGCGCGGCGCACCTCCTCGCCGAGG
>Ga0105048_10006187_pt1 | contig 19287 bp, 23 predicted proteins | sample MAT05_FD_78382 | JGI IMG/M metagenome (GOLD analysis project Ga0105048, IMG submission 78382) | Freshwater microbial communities from Lake Fryxell liftoff mats and glacier meltwater in Antarctica - MAT-05 | ecosystem: Environmental > Aquatic > Freshwater > Ice > Liftoff microbial mat | place... | reverse complement strand
GATTCCGGCGAAGAAAGCGGTATCCGGGTTCTGATGCGTCACGCGCCTGGCGATGACCCGGGCCAGCGCGGCGACATACACGGTGTGCTGCCAGAGCCGGTCGGCCAGCGCACGGTCTTCGTGGGTCTTGGTCATTTGCTGCATCTGGCGAACGATGATGGCCGCTACCAGCGCCCGCAGGGTGGTGAAGCCGAGCCGGGAAATGGCGTTCTCGAGTTGGCTGATGGCGCGACCGCTCGAGTTGTAGGCGATCGAGTTGGCGACCCCGAGTACGCGCGCGCTGAGAACGGGTTCGGCCGAAATCAGTTTGCCGAGTTGAGCGATGGAACAGTCGGAATCGTCGAGCATGCGCTGCACACGCAAGGCAATTTCGCTATGCGTCGGGAAAACGATGTCACCGCGCGCGGCATCGGCCGCAATCGCGTCGAGGGCACCGCGAACGTCGATCATGTTTTTCCCCTGGGGTGATTGATTATCAGCCATGGCCATTGCGGATCTCAGCCCCTTCGCCGTCGGGGAAAGCCAGCCAGACGTTGCCGTTCCAGAGGTCGAAGTGCAGTTTGCGCCGTCCGCTGCCAGCGACGTGCTCGGCGATCAAGGTGATATGGTGTGCGGCGAGAAGACGATGCGCGTATTCGATGTTGCGCGCACCGATGTCCATTCCTTTGCCCGTGGTGCTTTTGAACATGTTGCCGCCGCCAAAGAGCTTGGCCTGGTATTCAGAAGGCTGGGTTCCGGCGTTCTCGACGTGGCGCAGGAAAAGGTCGAAGGCTTCGCTGGCGTAGCGCCCGTCGAGTGCGCCATCGGCGGCGCGGATGCGCTCGGTCATCATGGTGTGGCACATGCCGCCGATGCATTTGCGCGGATGCCAGAGCGTGATCGAAACGCACGAACCGAGCAGCGTCGAGATCCGCGTGTGCCCGCCGGCGAAATGAAAATCTCCGGCGCCGAGAACGACGGTGTCGATGGCCGGCGCGTTGCGTGGGTGCGGGATCAACGGTGAGCCTCGCTCGACACCGAGAAAAACCAGGAGCGGCTGACCAGGTTCGCGATGCGCGTCTGCGTGCGCTTCTGCGTGCGCTTCTGCGTGCGCTTCTGCGCGCGCGCCGTGTCTCTGTCTGCACTGTGTTTAAGGCGCTTGCTTGTCATGGCTTGCGGTAGATCGTTGGACGCACGCAAATCGCCCGGTCGGTGATGTTGTTGAGGGTTTCTGAATGGCCAATGATCAGATGGCCGCCCGGCTTGAGTCGGGGCAGGAGGTTGTGCACAACTTTGGCCTTGGTCTGCGGATCGAAGTAGATCATCACGTTGCGCAGAAAGATGACTTCGAATTCGCCGATAGCGGCCTCGACGGGATGCATCAGGTTGATCTGCAAAAAGCTGGTTTTCTGGCGCAGTTCAGGCGCGATGAGGAACGATCCGGCATTCGAACGAACGCCTTTCAGGCAATATTTTTTCATGTGTCCCGGCGGAATGCCGTCGGTACGGGCCAGCGAATAGTGACCTTTCTCGGCTTTGGCCAGAACCTGTGTGCTGATGTCCGAGCCGACCACTTCCCACGGGGTGCTGGGCAGCGCTTCAGCCAGCGTCATGGCAATCGAGTAGGCTTCCTCGCCGCTCGAACTGGCCGCGCTCCAGACGCGAAAAGCGGCTGCGCTGTTGCGTTTGGCGATAATTTCATCGCGCAGGAAAGCAAAGTGCTGCGGCTCACGAAAAAAATAGGTCTCGTTGGTGGTCAGCAAATCAACCATCGTTTGCAGTTCTTCCGGGTGCTCGCCGTTGGCCAGCATCCGGTAGTACTGCGTGAAGGTGGCGAAGTTATAGACTCTGAGCCGGCGCGCCAGACGACCGACGAGCAGTATCTTCTTCGCATCGCTCAGGCTGATTCCGGCGATTTTGTAGATCAGGCGCTGGAAGAGCGCAAATTCCTGGTCACTAATGGCGGCTTCATGCATCAGAAAAGCTCGATCTTCTGGTCGATGGATTTCGCTTTGTTCTGCAGCGTCTGGGCGTAGGCGCGTTCTTCGCGGGCAATCACTTCGCTGGTCGCCATGTTGGTGACCAGGCGCTTGCAGAAGGCTTCGCCGTTCCAGGGGAGAAAAATGATCTTGCGCGACCAGGGGCCGAGAAAGTCCGACGAGAGCAATGGAATACCTTCGCGAGCCAGCCACTCCTTGGTGAAATGGGCGTTACGCAAACCGATACTCAAGGACCCGCCATCGCTGTCGATGATGGTACCGCCGCCGAAGGCCTTGGCCTGCAAGCGAACCTTTTTCGCGCCCTTGTCGAGCAGGGCGTTGAGCAAGGCTTCCATGGCGAAGTTTCCGGAAAGCAGCGAATCGACGTCGCCGTGTTTGCTGCGCGCAATATCAGGCAGCATGAAATGGTTGATCCCGCCGATTTTCAGTTGCGCGTCGAACAGGCAGACGGCGATGCACGAACCGAGCAGCGTCGCCAGGGGCTGTGCCGTATCGACCGTCCAGGCGCCCGGATGGATGGTGCGCGCGTGGCGTTCGATGTCCTTGAGCGGAAGTTTTGCGTAGTCCACGTGGTTCGCCCGAAAAACTCAGCCGTTGCGCAGCTCGCCGAGCTTGTCGTTAAGCCGCTGCAGCGTGTCCTGCGTTGCGCTGCCGCGGTCGAGCATCTCGGCCATGCGCGCGAGGAAGTCGCCGACCAGATCCTGAAGGTATTTTTCCTGACCGTCGGTGAGCCCGAGCCGGAAGAACGAGTTGAGCAGCGTTTCCTGAAACTCGACGATGAGCCGCGAACTGATCGCCGTATTGCCATGATGGACGTCGTGCAATTCCATGATGGTGTTGCCGACGCTTTCGAGCGCGGCGAGAATCCCGTTCTGCGCGCGGCGGCTGGCCGCCTCGGCCTGCAGCGCTTGCAGCCGCGAATCGACGCCCTGTGCGGCAACCGAGAGGTGGTCGCGCAAACGCCCGCAAAAATCGGCGTTCTCGATCGGCAGGTTGTTGACCATCAGCGTGACGCGTTCGAAGTTGTGCACGCTGCGCCGGCGAAACTCGAAAATGCGGCCCTGGTCGCGCACGTGCTCAATGACCGAGACCTCGAGCGGTACGTTGATACCGACCGCGCTGCGCGTCTGCGTCACGTGTCCGATACGGGTCTGGACGACGCCTTCGAGGCCGTAACGGCGCAACAGCTCGAGCAGGCCGCAGGCGATTTCTTCGGTGCTATCCATGGCGATCAGCTTGCTCATGAACTGAAGCAGGATGCCAGTTTCGTCCATATTGGCCATGACCATCGTCGACAGCAATTCAGCCTCTTCGACGAGTCCGGCGAGCGAACGCTGGCTGAGGACGATGTGTTGCGCCACTTTGAGCTTGCGCAACAGCTCTTCGGGCTCGAACGGCTTGACGATAAAGTCTTCACCGCCTGCGTCGTAGCCCTTGATGCGCTCTTCGATCGTGTCACAGCCGGAAACGAAAATCACCGGCGTGGTGCACAGGGCCGGATCGTCCTTGATCCGGCGGCAGAGCGTGAACCCATCGATCCCGGGCAAATTGACGTCAAGCAGGAAAAGATCCGGCTTCTCTGATTCGAGTTGCGCGAGACAGTCCTCGGCACTGCCGAAGGACTGCAGTTGGCACTCGGCTTCGAGAATCGTGTCGATGACTGCCAGAATCACCGGATCGTCATCGACGACAAAGACCTTGAACAACGCACTCATACCTTCGTCCTCATTGCGAGTATTTTCGCGGTTTTTGTCCACCACGACCGGGTCGATTTGCGTGCGGCAACGGCTTCGGCACGGCCACCCACCGGCGCGCGAATTTGCGGCCGACTGCGAGTGACAGTGTCACCAAGTTGCAGGTGCTTGTGCATCCGTAGTTTGCGCAACAAACAGCGGGAATTACGGAGCAGCACGGCTTGACTTCTATCAACTGGTCTATACACTGGTCTGTGTAAACCAAAGGAGGAGATCGTGAACATCGAAGTTGGATCATACGAGGCCAAGACGAAGTTGCCAGAGTTGCTGCGTGGTATTCAGGCTGGCAATCGCTACACCATCACCCTGCGCGGCGAGGCCGTCGCCGATCTGGTGCCAGTGCAAGGCAACAAACACTCGGATGCCTTGGCCGCGGTCGATGAAATGCTGTCCTTCATGCAGGCTCGCAAGCCGGTTGGCGGTATCGAGCTCACGGACCTCATCAACGAGGGCCGGGAATGAATTTTGTTCTGGATGCTTCTGTGGCGCTGCTCTGGCTCGTGCCCGAAACCAATCCGGCCGGTGCGGATTATGCCAGCGCGGCCCTGAAGGCGCTAAAGGAATCGCAAGCCGTTGTGCCATCACTATTGCCCCTGGAAGCAGCCAACGTTGTCGCCAAGATCGAGTCCAAAGGTATCGTGACTGAAGCGGACTCGCAACGCTTTATCGCCCTCCTCGGGCGGCTCAATATCGTCACTGATCAGGCGACTGCGACACACGCCTTGGGTGACACTGTGAACCTCGCCCGGCGCTATAAGCTGTCGGCTTACGATGCAGCCTATCTGGAACTCGCGCTGCGCACGGGTCTGCCGCTCGCAACGCTTGATGCCGATCTGGCTAGGGCAGCTAAAACCGCTGGCGTTCCGATCTTCGGCACTCTCTGATACGGCGCCGCCTGGTTTCCACGCTGCGGAATTTCCAGGTCGGCGCGATAGCGCGCGGGCGTCTTCGGTATACTTCGCTCCTCGAATTCTGCCGCCGGAAGAATCGCCGCAGATCCGGCTTGATCCTGCCCTTGAGCTTGGCCAGCGCCTTGACGCCGTCTTCTGCCGTCGCCAGCTTGAAGCCGGCAATCTAACGGTTGCATAGCGGTATCCAATCGGATACACTCCGATGCGTGAACACTTTTCTGCGCTCCGAGGAATTTGACACTTGGCTCGCCGGCTTGAAAGACAAGGTCGGGCGCGCCCGCATCGCCTATCGCATCCGCTCCGCCGAACACGGTAATTTCGGCGACTGTGAGCCGGTCGGTGAAGGGGTCTCCGAGATGCGCATACACGTTGGTCCTGGCTACCGGGCTTATTTTGCGCGACGCGCAGAGGTCGTCTATCTGCTTTTGCTGGGCGGCACGAAGTCCTCCCAGAAACGCGACATCAAACGCGCCATTGAGATGGCGCGGGCTTTGGATGAGGAGTAAACCCATGGGCAAATTTTCCGCTTTCGACGCTGCCGATTACCTCGACAATGAAGAAACCATTGCCGAATACATAACAGCCGCGCTGGAAGACGCCAATCCAGACGTCTTTCTGGCGGCCGTGCGCGACGTCGCTCGCGCGCGCGGAATGACGCAACTGGCAAAGGACGCTGGCTTGGGGCGCGAGAGCTTATACAAGGCGCTTGCGCCCGGCGCCAAACCACGCTACGACACGATGCTGAAGCTGATTCATGCTCTGGGAATCAAGCTATCCGCTTCTCCCGTTCATTCGTGAGCGCGGTTTCACGATGACATGGCCGGACCCGGCAGAAATCCGCCTCGGCGATTGCAGCGGCGCAGCGTCAAGCGCCCGTCGCCCAGCATAGGTACGGCCAGGCATTCTCCGAAAGCGCCGTCCGCGTCCTGTAGGGGCCCCGCTCTGCATTTCCTTCGGTCAACTTGTCGGGCGATCGCTGAGCTTGAGAATCGACCGTCGCATCGCGCAGCAAAGCTGCGCTCCTACAATTTTCGGCTATTTGCATTCTGAGGTTGGATGCGAAGGATTCGCGTCTGAAGGCAAGTGCTCTGTTTTTTGCAATATCTGGTTGAAACGCCAGGACAGAGAAATCGGCGTGGCAATTCAGTTCGATGGCTGCAATACTGTCGGCAACGGCCATTCCAGACTGGACTGGCTTCGTACGTGGTCGGCCATAAGCGATCCTTCAATAAAATGCCCCGAAACAGTCGCTGATGCGCTTCCGGTGTATGCTTATGTCCTAAATACCACTGTGCCGATTGTCACAAATTTTAAGGCAGAAAGTGCCGCGAGATAAGGCAGCGCAGCTCACTTTGAAGGGCCGCTTTTCCTAGTGCCGAAATCCGCCTTTGGGTCGATTGTGATGGTTGACGTGAGGCAAAGCTGTCACCAGACAGCGACGCAGTGGTAACCGATATTGACATGACCGAGCCGACAACTATCTTGCCGCGCGCCGTTATCCACAGATAGGCGAAAAAATGATTGCGATTTTTTTTCTGGCACCTGGGATCTTCTTTTTTTGGCTGCTCTATAGGGCTATTTCGTCCCGAGAAATCCTGGCGCGCGGGTGGGGGTTTAGCACTCGAATATACAATCGAGATAGTGAACCTGTCTGGTATTGGGTAACATTTTTGTGCTACGTGATCTGCGCTGTTTGGGCTACAGCATTCGCCCTTCTGGCCGCTCGTGGGCTATTTCTTTAACGTTGTTTTATTAACACGGATCCCCACCCCCCTGGCCCAGCCGTTTCGTCCGCAGGTACGGCCAACTCATCATTCAATATGGTTCTGCGCGAAAACCCACGCAGGCCGGCTAATTCGTTAACGTGAAACATCCAGAATTCTGGACGCAAAAAAGTATCGCTGACAGTAACGACGTGATGCTAACCTGAAATAACGAAATACAGCTGACAGCTGACTCTTGTGATTTGGCCAAGCACCACTTCTGGTGCCTCTAACCTCAGTCGGCAAGAAAACCGTTCAGATGTTTCATCGTACGGGATGGCGCGGAACCGCGCAGTGATCGCTAGGCGCTCAAGGACATCCAGAAAGGAAGCCGTGATGAGAAACGAGCAGGCAGCACCTGAGACGAAAGGTGTTTCGATGAAGCTACTTGCAGTGGTTGACCTTGGCCTTGAAATCGAGGGCATGGAAGGGCGCCAACTTCGAATGCGTATGGTGACCATCGAACCAGGAGGTGTCTTCGGCCCGATTCACAACCACAAAGACAGGCCGGGCACAGTCTACATACTGCAAGGAACGATCACTGATCATAGAAATGGAGTGGCTACGGAGTATGGGCCTGGAGTGGGTTGGCCCGAGGATAGGAACACCACACACTGGCTTGAGAATAGAGGAACCACGCCGGCGGTGGAGATCTCGGTCGACATAGTCAGGAACAAGTAAGCTCAGGGCCGAAATGGAGCCTGGTCAGGCGCCTACTCCGCTAGTCAACCGGACCTGCTACAGCCGGCTTCGCCGGCCTCCGCAGGCCGGTTATTAGCAACGTTCGAACGTCGTCTGCTTCTCAAAAACCTGTAGGTCGGCTTAGGGTCGGTTGCAGCCTTTGGCCACCGAGCAACCAAGACGTAATAGTTGCCCAGCGCCGAACATACCAACCGGTCAAGTCAGCAGGAATGCGCGCTGAAAGCCTCAGGCGCGGAAAACAGTGGCGCACAAGAAATCACGCCAAAGTGAGCCGCGAACAAGGCCTTGCGGCCGTCCGGATTTACGAGGGCAGGTAACGCACCCTGAGTACACCCTTGATCGACGCGAGTTGGTCGATCACGGCTTGCGGCACCACGCTTTCAACGTCGACCAGCGTGAAGGCGAATTCGCCGCGCGACTTGTTGGTCATGTTGTGGATGTTGAGTCCGGCTCCGGCGAGCGTCGTCGAGATCTGACCGAGCATGTTCGGGACGTTGGCGTTGGCGATCGCCAGGCGGAATTTCGATTCGCGCGACATGCTGATGTTCGGGTAGTTCACCGAATTGCTGATGTTGCCGTTCTCGAGATAGTCGGTGACCTGATCGGCGACCATCACCGCGCAGTTCTCCTCGGCTTCTTCGCTTGACGCACCAAGATGCGGCAAGGCGACAAAACGTGGGTGCTGGCGCAGCAGATTGCTCGGGAAATCGCAGACGTAGGCGTGTAGCCGGTTGTCGTTGAGCGCGGCAAGAACGGCGGGTTCGTTGACGATGCCCTCGCGCGCGAAGTTGAGCAGGATGCTGCCCTTCTTCATGAGCTTGATGCGCTCGGCATTGATCAGGTCTTTGGTCGCCGGCAGCAGCGGGACGTGCAGGCTGACAAAGTCCGAGCGTTTGACGAGGTCGTCGATGCTAACCGCTTTCCTGACCTGCGAGGGCAGGCGCCAGGCGGCATCGACGGTGATTTCCGGGTCGAAACCGACGACGTTCATGCCGAGTTCGATCGCCGCTTCGGCGAGCATCGAGCCGATCGCGCCGAGGCCGACGATGCCGAGCGTGCTGCCGCGCAACTCATGGCCGACGAAGTTTTTCTTGCCGGCTTCGACCTGCTTGTGCAGCGATTCATCATCGCCAGTCAGCCCGGCGACAAAGTTGAGCGCCGGGAAAATGTTGCGTGTACCGAGCAGCATGCCGGCGATGACCAGTTCCTTGACAGCGTTGGCGTTGGCGCCCGGCGCGTTGAAGACGACGACGCCGCGTTCGCTCATTGCCTTGACCGGGATATTGTTGGTGCCGGCGCCGGCACGGCCAATGGCCAGAACGCTGGCCGCAATCGGCAGCTCGTGCATGACCTGCGAGCGCACGAGAATGGCGTCGGCGTCACTGCCGTCGTTGCTCACGGTGTAGGCCTCGGGAAGGCGGGACAGTCCTTTTTTCGAGATGGCGTTGAGCGTCTGAATTTTTCGCGTCATTTCTTTGTTCCTCGTTCGATAGGGCAAGATCGGGCAAGATCGGGCAGGACCGGGCCAGGCGTTCAATCGCCAGCCCGACCGGCGTGTTTAGCCGTGTTGTTTTTCGAAGTCCTGCATGAGATCGACGAGCGCCTGCACGCCGGCGACCGGCATGGCGTTGTAGATCGACGCGCGCATGCCGCCGACCGAACGGTGACCCTTGAGCTGGACCATGCCACGCGCCTTTGCCGCCTTGATAAATTCGTCGTCGAGCGCGGGGTCTTTGAGCGTGAACGGGATGTTCATCAGCGAACGGTTTTCGGGCGCCACCGGCGAGGCGAAAAAGCTCGACGCATCGAGCGCGTCGTAGAGCAGCTTGGCCTTGGCGCGATTGGTCTTTTCCATCGCCGCGAGGCCGCCCTTGGCCTTTAGCATCTTGAATACGAGGCCGGCGGTGTATATCGCGTAGGTCGGCGGCGTGTTGTACATCGAGTCGTTCTCGGCTTGGACCTGATAGTCGAACATCGTCGGCGTGCCCTTGAGCGTCTGCCCGATAAGATCGTCACGCACGATGACGATGGTCAAGCCGGCCGGGCCGACGTTCTTCTGCGCGCCAAAATAAATCAAACCGAATTTGGAAACGTCGATCGGCCGCGAAAGGATGTTCGACGACATGTCAGCAACCAGCGGCACGTCGCCGGTTTGCGGCGTCCAGAAGATCTCGACGCCGCCGATTGTCTCGTTCGGCGTGTAATGCACGTAGGCGGCGTTCGGATCGAGTTTCCACGCCGCCTGCGCCGGCGCGTAGGAAAAGTTCTTGTCTTCGGACGAAGCGACGACGTTCACGGCACCGTACTTCTGCGCTTCCTTGATGGCCTTTTTTGACCATTCGCCGGTATTGAGGTAGTCGGCCGACGCCTTGCCGCGATACAGGTTCATCGGCACCATGGCGAACTGGGTCGACGCGCCGCCTTGCAGGAAAAGAACTTTGTAATTGGCGGGAATCGCCAGCAGTTCGCGCAGATCGGCCTCAACTTCGGCCTGGATCGCCATGTACTCCTTGCCGCGATGCGACATCTCCATGACCGACATGCCGCAGCCGTGCCAGTTCACGAGTTCGTCACGCGCCTGCTCGAGGACCTCCTGGGGCAGGGCGGCCGGGCCGGCGCTGAAATTGAAGATTCGTTCCATGGGGATTAATCCTTTCTTTCTGGAAATGATGCAATGGCTAAAGGGAATAACACGGGAATGACAAGAGGATGATACGAATCGGGTGAGGCCCTTGGGCGCCGGGCGGGCTGTCCCGCCTGCCGAGAGAACGATTTATTCTAGCCAATTTGCCCGCCCCTGTCGCACGTAACGACGTACGGGCGCCGTCTGTGGCAGATTTGCGGGCAAAGAAAAGCCCGCGACAGCGGGCTGGCAGAAGCGCCTCTGGTCGCCGACAACTCGGGTCGGCGCCGCCACGTTCAGGCCGACGCTTGCACGGCGATCTCGTGGCCGGTGCGCACGATGCGGTTCTGCGCATCGACGTAGATCAGCGCCGGGGCGTACTCGGCGAGTTCGATCTCGGTATACGTGGCGAAGCTGGCGATGATCAGGATGTCACCGGGCGCGGCACGGCGCGCCGCCGAGCCATTGACCGAGATAATGCCCGAGCCGCGTTCGCCGCGGATGGCGTAGGTCGTAAAGCGCTCGCCGTTATTGACGTTCCAGATAGCGACCTGTTCGTACTCGCGGATATTGGCGGCGTCGAGCAAATTCTCGTCGATCGCGCACGAACCTTCGTAATGGAGGTCCGCGTGCGTCGTCGTGACGCGGTGCAGCTTCGATTTCAGCATTGTTCTTTGCATGGTCTTGCCCGCTTGAAGGGGTCAAAAAAGCCGTGGGGAGGGGCATTCTAGTCGCAATTGGCGGCGTGTCAAGTGGAAAGTACTGGGGGGTTTTGTATCAAGATTTCGACGTTGTCGATCAGCCGCGGAGCGCCGAGACGGCTCGCCGCGAGCACCACGAGTTCGCGGTTTCCGGCATGCGGCGCCTGCAAATCGGATTGCTGGCGAATCGCGATGTAATCGGTTTTCCAGCCGTGGGCGTCGAGTTCGCGCCGCGCCGCGCTCTCGTGTTGTGCGAAATCGGTGGCGCCGCCCTGCACAGCGACGCGGATCGCGTCGAGCACCCGGTTAAGGCGCGGCGCTTCGGCACGCTCGGCCGAGGTGAGGTAGCCGTTGCGCGACGAGAGCGCCAGACCATCGGCGGCGCGCACCGTTTCGCCGCCGACGATGTCGATCGGCAAGGCGAGCTGGCGGGTCATGTTGCGCAGAACCATCAGCTGCTGGTAATCCTTCTTGCCGAACACGGCGACCTGTGGCTGCACAATGTTGAAAAGCTTCAGGACGACGGTCGCGACGCCGCGAAAGTGGCCCGGGCGAAACTCGCCTTCGAGCTGGTTCTGGATCTCGGGCGGGTCGACGTAATAGCGCTGCGGCTCAGGGTAGAAGTCGGCCTCGGTCGGCGCAAAGAGCGCATCGACGCCCGCCGCCGCGAGCTGCTCGCAATCGGCGGCGAAGGTGCGCGGGTATTTGTCGAAGTCCTCGTTCGGCCCGAACTGCAGGCGATTGACGAAGATCGTCGCGACCACCGTGTCACCCTGCTCGCGCGCCTCGTGCATCAGCGCGATGTGCCCGGCGTGCAGATTGCCCATGGTCGGCACGAGAACGATCTTGCCGCAGTGCGTGAGCGCGGCGCGCAGGTCGGAAATTGAGGAATGTAGTTGCATGGTTTTGAGAGTTCTTTCGACGCAGAGTACGCAGAGGCGCAGAGTACGCAGAGAGAATCTATTTGTCTTTCTCCGCGATGTCTGCGTTGAGTGCGGTTAGGCGGTTAGTAACAGTGCTCAGGCCCGGGGAACGAGCCGTCCTTGACGGCGGCGACGTAGGCGGCGAGCGCCGCGGCGATCGAGCTCTGGCCGCTCATGAAGTTCTTCACAAAGCGCGCCTTCTTGCCTGGGCTGACGTCGAGAACGTCGTGCAGAACGAGGATCTGCCCCGAGCACTCGGCGCCGGCGCCGATGCCGATCGTCGGTATCGATAGCTGGCGCGTCACCTCGGCGGCGAGCGCTGCCGGAATCGCTTCGAGGACGATCAGCGCCGCGCCGGCGCCCTGCTGGGCGAGCGCGTCGCCGATGACGCGCGCCGCGCCCGGTTCGTCCTTGCCCTGGACGCGGAAACCGCCGAGCTGGTGCACCGATTGCGGCGTCAGGCCGACGTGGGCGCAGACCGGAATGCCGCGCGCGGACAGAAAGCGCGTCGCCTCGGACATCTCGATGCCGCCTTCGAGCTTGACCATCTGCGCGCCCGCGGCGATCAGCAGCACGGCGTTGCGATACGCCCGTTGCGGGCTTTCCTGATAGCTGCCGAAGGGCAGGTCGGCGATCAGCAGTGGGCGCTGGCAACCGCGCGCAACAGCGGCGGTGTGGTAGGCGATGTCGGCGACGCTGACCGTGAGCGTCGAGTCATGGCCCTGCACGACCATGCCGAGCGAATCGCCGACGAGCAACGCCTCGACGCCGGCGCTCTCGCAGACCTGGGCAAAACTCGCGTCGTAGGCGGTCAGCGTGGCGATTTTTTCGCCCGCCGCGCGCATCTTGGCGAGGTCGATATGGGTCAGGCGCCGGGTGGCGGACTGTGCGGACATGCGTTAATCCCCTCGGTTGAAGTATTCGCGAGGTCCGCGCATCGACTCGATGCGCTGGACAAGCAGGTGAAAATCGTCGGCATTATCGACGAGATCGAGATGTTCGGAGTTCACCACGAGAACCGGCGCGGCGACGTAGTTGTGGAAAAAGCGCGTATAGCTCTCGCCGAGCCGTGTCAGGTAGTCGTCGCTGATTTTGCGCTCCATCTCGACGCCGCGTTTGCGCACGCGTGAAATGAGTATTTCGGGCGTCGCCTGCAGGTAGATCACGAGATCGGGGATCACCGGATTGTGCAGCGCGAGGCGATCGTAAATCTGCCGGTAGAGCTGGAACTCGTCTTCGCCAAGCGTCAGGCTGGCGAACAGGGGATCTTTTTCGAGCAGGTAGTCGCTGACCACGACGCTGGTCGGCGAGCGCGGAAAGAGCTCGGGCTCCGCCAGCTCGCGCAACTGGTCGAGGCGATGAAAGAGGAAGAAGAGCTGCGTCTGCAGCGCGTAGCGTTCCTGATTCTGGTAGAACAGGCCGAGAAAAGGATTGACCTCGGGCTGTTCGAGCAGCAGCTCGGCGCCTAAGTGCTCGCTGAGGCGACGGGCAAGGCTGGTCTTGCCGACGCCGATCGGTCCCTCGACGACGATATGACGCGCAGTTTCGAGCAGGTTTTTCTTCATGTGCGGAAAACGAAATAGACGGCGCCTAGGATACACAGGGCGGCCGAAAGCGTGTCAAGTTTGAGCGCTTCCGGGGAAATCAGAGGGGCCGGAATTCTCACGGCGCGAGCCGCTCGATGCGCTGCATGCTGACCGCCGGCAGCCAGGCGCTGGCCGGACCAAGCCCGGGGATGCGACAGTCCGGCGCGATTTCGAGCAGCGGCGCGAGGACAAAGGCGCGCAGGTGCATGCGTGGATGCGGCAAGGTCAGTTCAGGGGTATCGATCTGCTCATCGTCGTAGAGCAGAAGATCGAGATCGAGCGTGCGCGGCGCGTGATGGTAATCGCGACGGCGGCCAAATTGCGCTTCGAGCGCGAAGAGTGCGGCGAGCAGCGCGTGCGGGTCGAGCGTCGTGGTCAGCGCGACGACGGCGTTAATGAAGTCAGGCTGGTCGCCGATGCCGACCGGCACCGTGCGATAGAGCGACGAGGCGCGGATGAGCCGCGATGCGGGCAGGTTGGCAAGCGCTGCGAGCGCGGCGCGTACCTGAGCGCCGGGGTCGGCGAGGTTGGCGCCGAGAGCGATATAACTCAAATGCGAGGCCAAATGTGATACCCGATGCGCAGCCGGATGCGAGGGTCGAACCGATACAAGTTGCGCGGCAGAAGGAGAAACAGGCGGCATCGGGCGTTCACGCGGGTTCGTTTTTTTCGCCGGCTGGTTTGCGCCGGCGCCGGCGCCTCTTTTTCTCTTCGTCGGCCTTGGCCGGGAGCAGCATCGCGGCGCGCGTGTCGCCGTCGCGGTTCATGAAATCGGTCCACCACTGGGCGAGTTCCGGCTCGACTTCGCCCGATTCGGCGCGCAGCAGCAGGAAGTCGTACGCCGCCTTGAAACGCGGCTGCTCGAGCACGCCGTAGGGGCGCTTGCCCGAGCGCTGGTCGAAGCGCGGTTGCAGCGCCCAGATGTCCTTGATGTCGCCGGCGACGCGGCGCGTGATGGCGAGTTTGCCAGCCTGCACCTCGAGCACTTCGTCCATCGCCAGGAAAAGCGCCGGCAGCGAGCGCTCGCCGCCGTCGATGATCGCCTGCCACTGGGTCAGCACGTGATGCCAGAGCAAGGTGGCAAAGAGAAAGCCGGGCGAGATCGGCTTGCCGTCGCGTACGCGCTGGTCGGTCTTCTCGAGCGCCAGCATAACGAAGCGCTCGCCGAGCGGCTGCTCGAGAATGACGTCGAGCAGCGGCAAGAGGCCATGGTGCAGGCCTTCGGCGCGCAACTGGTTGACGCAAGTAGCGGCAAAGCCCGAGGTCAGCAGTTTGAGCATTTCATCGAACAGGCGCGACGGCGGGATGTTCTCGACCAGGCTCGCGAGTTCGTGGATCGGTCGCCGCGTTTCCGGGTCTATGGTCAGCCCGAGCTTGGCTGCCAGGCGAACGGCGCGCAGCATGCGCACCGGGTCTTCGCGGTAACGCGTATTCGGGTCGCCGATCATGCGCAGTGTTTTCTGCTTGAGGTCGGCAACGCCGTGGTAGTAATCGACGATCGTTTCCGACGTCGGGTCGAAGTAGAGCGCATTGACCGTAAAGTCGCGGCGCTCGGCGTCCTCCTTCTCGCTGCCGAAAACGTTGTCGCGCAACACACGGCCCTGGCGGTCGGTCTGCGCGCGGTTGCCGGCGTGCTCGTCGTGGTGGCCGCGGAAAGTGGTGACCTCGATCGTCTCGGCGCCCATCAACACATGGACGATCTGAAAGCGGCGGCCGATGATCCGCGAGCGGCGAAAACACGTGCGCACCTGTTCGGGCGTCGCGTTGGTCGCCACGTCGTAGTCGTTGGGCCTGATCCCGGCCAGCAGGTCGCGCACTGCGCCGCCGACGACGTAGGCCTTGTAGCCTGCTTCCTGCAGCGTTTCGACCGTGCGCCGACTGCCGCTGCTGATGTGCTCGCGGCGGATACCGTGCTTGGCGAGCCCGATGATCGCGGGGGCGCCGGTGACGGCCGGCGATTTGCGTCCGAGGACGCGGGATATGAATTTGCGCAGCATTGTTCTTTCTTTTATCGCACGGGTCGGAAAAATTCCGAAAAATTCGTCATGTTAGCCCAATCGGCGCCCAAAATCAGCCGCTTACGCAGGCTGCGAAGCCAGCGCGCCTGGCGGGTGCAAGGCCAGAATACGCCAGCCGGCGCGCTCGGCGTGGGCGCGCAGGGTGCTGTCGGGGTCGACGGCGACCGGGTCGCTGACCCGCGCCAGCAGCGGCAGGTCGTTGAGCGAGTCGCTGTAGAACCAGCTGCGCTCGAAACAGCCCCACCACATTCCCATCGCTTCGAGCCAGGCCTCGACACGCACCACCTTGCCGTCGCGAAACGACGGCGTGCCGCGCGATTTCCCGGTGAAGCGGCCGTTTTCCTGCGCCGCGATCGTCGCGACCAGGTGCGGGATTCCGAGCTCGCGGCTGATCGGGCCGGTGACGAAGCTGTTGGTCGCGGTGACCAGCGCGCAGAGATCGCCGTTGTCCAGATGGCGTTTGACGAGCGCGCGCGCGTCAGCGCTGAGCATCGGCCGCACGCGCTGTTCCATGAATTCGGCGTGCCAGGCCTCGAGGTCGGCACGCGTGTTGCGGGCCAGCGATTGCAACTGAAAATCGAGAAACTCGTTAATGTCCAGCGTGCCGACCTTGTATTGGGCGAAGAACTCGTTATTGCGTTTTTCGAAGGTGGCGCGGTCAAGAACGCCTTTGCTCACCAGATGCAGCGTCCACTCGTAGTCGCTGTCGCCGGCGAGCAGGGTATTGTCAAGATCGAATAAGGCCAGGTGCATAAATCGTCTTTCGCTTTGGTCAGACGCCCAGCGGGATGTGCAGCACTTCGCGCAGGAGCGGCAGGGTGATCGGTCGTTTGTGCTCGAGCGAATAGCGATCGAGCGCGCTGAGCAGGGCGGTCAGGCTGCGCATGTCGCGTGGCGCCCGGGCGAGCAGGTAAGCGAGTACCTCGGACGGCAGGCGCAAACCACGCGCCCGCGCATGCCCGGTCAGCGCGTCCATTTTCTCGTCGTCGGTGAGGCTGTTCAGACGGTAGATGAGGCCGGAGCCGAGCCGCGTGCGCAAGTCCTCACGCAGCGTGAGTTGCAGCGGCGGCGCGCTCGCCGCCGTGAGCAGCCGGCCGTCCGCCGCGCGCAAACGGTTGAAGGCGTTAAAGAGGACGATCTGCCCGTGCGCGCTTAACGCGTCGACGTGATCGACGGCGAAAACCCCCTCGGCAAGCGGCGCTTCAATCGCCGCGCCAAGGCCGTCGAGGTCGGGATCGGCTGCGCCGTCGGAGTAGCGCGCGCTGCACGCCAGCAAAAGGTGCGTCTTGCCGACGCCGACATCGCCGCAGAAGAACAGCGAGCTTTCGCGGTTGCCGGCAGACAGCCAGGCGGCGAGCCCGGTGAGCGCTTCGCCGTTGCCGCCGACGACGAAATTGTCGAGGCTGGGCGCCGATTCCGGCATGACATCGAGGATCAACTGGCGCATTGGCACAGTGCGGGCGGCACAAGGGCGATCGCATTCAAGCCGCCAAACCTCGAGCGAAGGCGCAAGAAAGCAGCGCAATTGACGGGAAATTCACGACAAGCAGCCGAAAATTTGATTGCGTTTGGCGAAAACCCCGGCTTTTGCAGTCTCTCTGCGTAATCTCTGCGTAATCTGTGCACCTCGGCGTCTCTGTGGTCGATTGGTCACACGCTAGCCGTGCCGTCGGCACGCGTGACGGCTATTTCGGATAAAATTCGGGCTTTTGCGCTAAGGTCGCCGATTTTACCACCAGCGGCCTGCGCAAGCCTCGTTTGGATGACCACAAGATGACTGAGCCGCAACCCCTCTCGTATCGCGACGCCGGTGTCGATATCAGCGCCGGCGACGAACTCGTCGAGCGCATCAAGCCGTTTGCCAAAAAAACGCTGCGCGAGGGGGTGCTCAGCGGACTCGGCGGTTTCGGCGCGCTGTTCGAAGTGCCCAAGCGTTACCGTGAGCCGGTTTTAGTCTCCGGCACCGATGGTGTCGGCACCAAGCTCAAGCTGGCGTTCGAGCTCGGCCGGCACGATACGGTCGGTATCGACCTCGTCGCCATGAGCGTCAACGACGTTCTCGTTCAGGGCGCCGAGCCGCTCTTCTTTCTCGACTATTTTGCCTGCGGCAAGCTTGACGTCGATATCGCGGCGACCGTCGTCAAGGGCATCGCCCAGGGCTGCGAATACGCCGGTTGCGCGCTGATCGGCGGCGAAACCGCCGAGATGCCGGGCATGTACCCGGCGGGCGAATACGACCTCGCCGGTTTTGCCGTCGGCGTCGTCGAAAAATCACAGATTATTTCAGGCGCACAGATTGTCGCCGGTGACGTCGTCCTCGGACTGCCGTCTTCGGGTGCGCATTCGAACGGCTACTCGCTGGTGCGCAAGATCATCGCGCGCGCCAAGCCCGACCTCGATGCGCATTTTGACGGCGAGGGCGGACACGCGCGCACGCTCGCCGACGCCATCATGGCGCCGACGCGCATCTATGTGAAACCGATGCTCGCGTTGATCAATGCGCTACCCGTCAAGGGTCTTGCGCACATCACCGGCGGCGGCATCACCGAAAACGTGCCGCGTGTCCTGCCGGAAAACGTCAAGGCGGTGATCGAAACGTCGCGCTGGCAGCGTCCCGAACTCTTCGCCTGGCTGCAGCGCGAGGGCCAGGTCGCCGACAGCGAAATGCACCGGGTTTTCAACTGCGGCATCGGCATGGTCGTCATCGTCGCCGCCGAACACGTGCAGCAGGCGCTGCATCTTTTGCACGCGGCCGGCGAAAAGGCGCTCGAGATCGGCCGTATCGAAGCGCGCGGCGCGGGCGAGGCGCAGACGATCGTCGTTTGAGATTTTGCGCAAGTCGCGATGTCAGACGATAACGTCGATCGCCGTGCTTGAGTCGGCGTCGCGGCGGCCGCGCGCCGCGCGCGTGTCGATCAACACCTGTTGTCTGGCCTTGCGCCGGTCGCCCTGACGATCGCCTTCACCGCGTTCGCTGCGTTCGCTGTCCTCGTCTTCGCCGTCTGGCCGACGGCGCTCCTTGCCGAGGTCGGCGCGCCGGGCCGGCAGCGGGTTGGGCTCGGATTTGGCCAAGGTCGAAGCGAGGCGTGCCGATTCGCCGACCGGCTGCGCGGCGCGCGGGCCCGGGGCCGCGGCGTTGCGCTCGGGCCGGTAGAGGGGCAATACTTCGGCCGGGATTCTCATGACCTTTTCCTCACGTTGCGTTAGCCTCTATCGACCGTTTTGGGCAAAGCTTGAATCGCCAGCGATCAGTGCGCGCCGCCCGTATCGACTGGCGTACCCGGGCGCGCCGGTCGGGCCAGCCAGACAACGCCGATGAGCACGAGGAAGACGCCCGATGAGGCGGCAAAAATGTCGTTGGCGCTCGCCATGAAAGCCGGCTCGTCGACCATCCGGTTGATCAGCGCGAGCTCCTGTTCGCGAGTGAGTCTGCTCGCCGATGAGACGGCGAGCGCCTGGTGGGTGGCTACACTCGCGCCGACTGCTGGAGCCAGAGCGGCAGCAGGACGGCGTTGCCGAAAAACGTTCCGTAACCGAGCGCGAGCGCCAGCGCACCGACGGTGAAATTGCGCCGGGTAAACAGCGAGAGATTGACGACCGGATGCGCCTCGGTGAACTCCCGGATCAGGAAGCGCGACGCTCTGCGCGAGGCGGTTAACAAGGTAGCCGCCGCTGTCTTCGACACGGTAGCTGTCGGCCTGGTAGAACGGTTTTGCTTTTGCCATGAGGGTTCGTCCAGGCAGTGCGGTCGGGCGCCCATTTAGCTGCCCAGACAGTGACGGTCAAGGCAATTTGATTTCGGTCTGGCTTTCTGGCTGCCAACGGCTATAGTGGAGCTGTGCCTGATCTGCGGTGAATCCGGCGCGTTGGTGTTTTAAACCGTGCTTCGGGAGACTTTATGGCGATTTCCACCAAACGCTCTTCAAGGATGACTGAGTAGAACCATAACGGCGAATAGCCGATCACTCTGGCCTGGTGTGCCGGAGTCGAAGTCCCCAAAGCCCATGCCAGCAAAGCATGGGCTTTTTAGTTGGTGCGCCTAGCGAAAGCCTCGGTCAGACGGGACCGAGTGCGTCGTCGACGCGTCGGATGACCTGGGTGACGAGGTCTGGCGCCAGACAATCGAAGGTTTCGGGTCGCAGGCTGTTGGCGAGCCAGGTGATTTGTCGTTTGGCGAGCTGGCGCGTGGCGTAGATGCCGCGCTCGCGCATTTCGCCACGGGCAATGAGTCCGTCCTGCGCCTGCCAGACCTGCCGGTAACCGACGCAGCGCATCGACGGCAAGTCGGCGTGGAGCCGGTATTTTTTGCGCAATGCGGCGACTTCGT
>Ga0105048_10006184_pt1 | contig 19292 bp, 19 predicted proteins | sample MAT05_FD_78382 | JGI IMG/M metagenome (GOLD analysis project Ga0105048, IMG submission 78382) | Freshwater microbial communities from Lake Fryxell liftoff mats and glacier meltwater in Antarctica - MAT-05 | ecosystem: Environmental > Aquatic > Freshwater > Ice > Liftoff microbial mat | place... | reverse complement strand
CAGCCGCTCCAGATGCAGCCGGGCTTGGCGCACGATGGAGTCGATCATCGACAAGAAGCCGACATGGCCGGCGTCCTGCAGGCATACCACATCCAGTACCTGCGGCTGTTCCGGCGCGCCGCGCGGGTCGCTGATCGGAATCACGCCCGGCGGCAGCAGCCGTTCGGGCTGCAGTTTCTCGCAGCCCAGGCTGACCACCATGACCTCGCCACCGAAGTTCGGGTTCAGGCTGATGTTGCGCAGGGTGCGGATCGGGATCACCGCGTCGGGCGCGTCAATCGCAACACCGCAGCCATAGGTATGCTCCAGCCCGACGACATCGTCGACATGCGGGAACAAGGGCAGCAACTCGTCCTTGATGCGCCGCACCGCGAAGTCGACGACCCCGGCAACACACTGCACGGTGGTCGTGATCGCCAAAATGTTGCGCGTGCCCACCGAGCCGTCGAAGTTGCGGTAGCCCTCGAAATGATGGCCCTCCAGCGCAGGCAGCGTTGGCGGCCGCGCCGTGGCCATCGGCAGACCTTCGAGCGAGCGGGCCTGCGGCATCTGCAGCAGCCGTTCATGTATCCAGCTGCCCGCGGCAATGTCGCGCAGCGCGGTGCCGATGACAACGTTGTAGCGCCGTACCGGCGCACCCAGCGCGATATCGACCAGGCTGACCTTGTGGCCCTGCGGCACCTGGTCGCGCAGCGCCAGGCCGTCGGCAAACACGGTGCCGGCCGGCAGGCCGCCCTCATTGGCGACGATGGCCACGTTGTCATCGGCGTGCATCGCGATGCGATGGGGCGGCAAGGGCAGGGATTCTGCTGACATGGTGGGCAGGTCGTGAAGCAGGTGAAATGACGCAGGCCGGCTTCGGCGCGAGATGGGTTGCTGTACGGCCCCCTCAGGCCAGCGTATAGGCCGTCTTGACCGTCGTGAAGAACTCTTGCGCGTAACGTCCTTGTTCGCGTGACCCATAACTCGAGCCCTTGCGCCCGCCGAACGGTACGTGGTAGTCGACGCCAGCCGTTGGCAGGTTAACCATCACCATACCGGCCTGGCTGTGACGCTTGAAGTGCGTCGCGTACTTGAGCGACGTGGTCGCGATACCAGCGGACAAGCCGAACGGCGTGTCGTTGGCCGCCTCCAGTGCGGCCTCGTAGTCCTGGACCCGGACGATGCTGGCCACGGGACCGAAAACCTCCTCGCGGTTGATGCGCATGTCCATCGTGGTGTCGGTGAACAGCGCTGGCGCCATGTAGAAACCGTCGGTGTCGCGCGCGAGCCGCTCGCCGCCCATCAGCAGCCGGCCGCCCTCCTTCTGCCCGATCGCAACATAGTCGATGTCCTGCGCCAGCTGCGACTGTGACGACACCGGACCGATGTCAATGCCGGAGCGCAAGGCGTCGCCGACCTTGAGCGCGGCCATGCGTGCCTGCATCGCCTCGATGAACTTCGGGTAAATACCTTCGGTGACGATGAGACGGCTCGACGCGGTGCAGCGTTGCCCGGTCGAGAAAAACGCGCTTTGCACACACAACTCCACCGCCTGGCCCAGGTCGGCGTCGTCGAGTACCACCTGCGGATTTTTGCCGCCCATCTCGAGTTGCACCTTTTTCAGGTTGGCCGCGCACTGCTGCGCGATACGACCACCCACCAACTGCGAGCCAGTGAAGCTGATCGCGTCGGTGCCGGCATGGTTGACCAGCGCGTCGCCCACCACACTGCCACGGCCCATGACCAGGTTGAACACGCCCGCTGGAATACCGCTGCGGCTGATGATGTCAGCCAGTGCCCAGGCGCAGCCCGGCACCAGGTCGGCGGGCTTGAGCACGACACAGTTGCCATACGCCAGCGCTGGCGCGACCTTCCATGCCGGAATCGCCATCGGGAAGTTCCATGGTGTGATCAGACCGATCACGCCCAGCGGTTCGCGCGTGACCTCGATGCCGATGCCCGGGCGCACCGATGCCAGCGTCTCGCCGGCCAGCCGCAGGCACTCGCCAGCGAAGAACTTGAAGATATTGCCAGCGCGGGCGGCCTCTCCGATACCTTCTGGCCGGGTCTTGCCCTCCTCGCGGGCGAGCAGTGTGCCCAGTTCCTCGCGCCGCGCCAATATTTCGTTACCGATCTTGTCCAGCGCGTCGGCACGCGACTGTATGCCCGCGCTCGACCAGGCTGGAAAAGCCGCACGCGCCGCCTGCACCGCCGTGTCGAGCTGGGCTGCGCTGGCCTGGGTGTACAGGCCCAGCACATCGGCGGTGTTCGACGGATTGACGTTGGGACTGTAGTTGTCACCGGCCAGCCAGTGACCATTGATGTAGTTGTCGTGCTGCGGTGTCGTCATGGTGTTGCCCGGTTGGGGTTGGATTCGGGAAAAGCGAGAAGCCAAGGGTACGTTCACGGCGCCGGCGACGCAAGTACAACCGGCACACTTGCGCCAGCGGACGACGCGATGATGGCCTCGATCACCGCCTGCGCGGCCAGCGCGCTGCGGCCGGTCACCGCCGGCGCCCGGTCGTGACGCACGGCGTCGAAAAAATCGCGCAGCACCGCGCGATGCGGGCCATGGTGAAAGGCCATCGGGTTGGCGCCGCCACCACCGCCGCCCTCGGCTTGCACCGACTCATTGCGCCCATCGGTGTAGGCGACCTGAAGCCGGCCGGACTCCAGCGACGCCGTACCCAGCGAGCCGTTGATCTCGATCCGCTCCGGGTAGCCCGGATACGCCGCGGTGGTGGCCTGCAGCACCGCAACCATACCATCTGGGTAAACCAGAAGCGCGCTGGCACAGTCCTCGCACTCCATCGCGTGGACCACGCTGGTCGTCACTGTACCGATCACCCGTTGCGGCAGCCCGATCAAGGTCAGCAGCAGGTCGAGCGTGTGAATGGCTTGCGTCAGCAACACACCGCCCCCGTCTCGCGCCATGCTGCCACGGCCGGGCTCGTTGTAGTAACTTTGCGGCCGCCACCAGCGCACCTGCATGCTGGCACCGGTCACGGTCCCCAGCGCGCCGTCCCGCAGCAACTGCGCCAGACGCAAGGCGCCACTGCGCATCCGGTGTTGCAACATCACCGCCAGCTTGACCTTGCGTGCTTCGCAATGCTCCACCAGTTCCCGGGCACGCCGCAGGTCGAGTTCCAGCGGCTTTTCCACCAGCACATGTTTGCCCGCATCGGCCATCTGCCGCACCACCTCCAGGTGGGCGCCAGGTGGCGTGAGTACCAGTACGGCACCGACCCGTGCATCCTGCGCGATGTCCTGCAACTGCGTAGTGCGGCGTGCGCCTGGCGGCAGCGCCGCGGCCTGCAGGCGTTGCGCATCGCGGGCGCAAACCCAGGTCAGCGGGTAGTCGTCGCGCAATTCTTCCAGCGCCGCGAAATGCGGCGCCGATCCGAGACCGGCGCCGACCACGGCGACGTCGAAGGGCGCAGGGATCACCTGATACACGCTGGCGTCCATCCGGCTACTGGGGTCCCAGCGCCTTGATCAGCACGGCGAGTTGCTCGATCTCGGCCGATTTGAGGTCGGTCAGCGGCGGACGCACCGGTCCGGCATCATGGCCGACGATCCTGGCGCCGGCCTTGACGATGCTGACTGCGTAGCCCGGCATGCGGTTGCGAATCGCCAGATAGGGCATGAAGAAGTTCTTCAGCAGGTGATGCTGGGTCGCCATGTCGTCTTTGGCCACCGCTTGGTAGAACTCCACCGCCGTCTTCGGGATGAAGTTGAACACCGCAGATGAATACACCGGCGTGCCCAACGCCTTGTACGCGGCCGCATAGACCTCGGCGGTGGGCAGGCCGCCCAGGTACGAGAAGCGATCGCCCATGCGCTGATAGATCGCCACCATGGCCTCGATATCGCCGACACCATCCTTGAATCCGATCAGATTCGGACAGCGCTCGGCCAGCATGGCCAAGGAGTCGGGCGTGAGCTTGCACACGTTGCGGTTGTAGACGACGACGCCGAACTTCACGCTGTCGCACACCGCCTGCACATGCGCGATCAGGCCCTCCTGACCCGCTTCGGTCAGGTAATGCGGCATCAACAGGATGCCGTGTGCGCCCAGGCGCTCGGCCTCCCGCGCACAGGCAATCGCGAACCGGGTCGGCCCGCCGGCGCCCGCAATGATGGGCACCTTGCCGCGGCAGGCATCCACCGCCGTCTGGATGATGCCGGGATATTCGTCGGCCGTGAGCGAGAAAAATTCTCCTGTGCCGCCGGCGGCGAATAGCGCGGTGGCGCCATACGGGGTCAGCCACTCCAGGCGCTCGCGATAGGTCTTGGGCCGGAAATCGCCCTGCTCATCGAAGTCGGTGAGCGGGAACGACAGCAGCCCGGAGCTGAGGATGGTCTTGAGGTCTTGGGGGTTCATGCGGTGTCTTTTGGCGAGTCATCTACAAATGGAAGTGGCATCGGCCCGTTTACGTGCTGGCGGCGCCGATTGGTCACAGACCCATCAGCCGCGGCAGCCACAACGAGAGTGCCGGCACATAGGTCACGATACCCAGCACGATGAGAAGCAGTCCGAAGAATGGCAGCAGTGCCTTGACCACCTGTTCGATCGGCAACTTGCCGACCGCGCTGCCGACGAACAGCACCGAGCCCACCGGGGGCGTGATCAGGCCCAGGCCCAGGTTGACGATCATGATCATGCCAAAATGCACCGGATCAATGCCCACGGCCTGTACCACCGGCAGCAGGATCGGCGTGAGGATCAGCAACAGGGCGGCCATGTCCATCAGCGTGCCGAGCGCCAGCAGCAGGAAGTTGATCAGCAGCAGGATCGTGTAGCGGTTGTCGGTGAAGCTGGTCAATGCCGTGGTGATCTTGAGCGGGATCTGCATCAAGGTCATGATGTAGCCAAAGCTGGCGGCAAAACCGATCAGGATCATCACGATGGAAACCGTCTTGACCGTGCGGTGCACTAGTTTGGGCAGGTCGCGCCAGCGGTAATCGCGGTAGATGAACATCGTGACGAAGAAGGCCCACAACACCGCGATGGAGGCCGACTCGGTCGCGGTGAAGACTCCCGACAGTATGCCGCCCAGGATGATCACCATGGTCGCCAGGCCCCACATCGCATCGACAGCAATCCGCAAGGCCTGGCGAAGCGGCATGGACTCGCCGACCGGGAAGTTGCGCTTCTTCGCGATAAGCAGGCAATAGCAAGCCAGAGTCAGGCCCAGCAGCAGGCCGGGTAACACCCCGGCCATGAACAATGCGGCAATCGAGATCGAGCCGCCAGCCGCCATGGAATAGATGACCGCATTGTGACTCGGTGGAATCAGGGTGGCCTGTATCGACCCGCTGATGGTCAAAGCAGTCGCAAAGTCGCGCGGATAGCCCTTCTTGACCATCTCGGGAATCATCACCGAGCCGATCGATGCGGTGTCGGCTACCGATGAGCCCGAAATCGCGCCAAAAAATGTGGACGCCAGAATGTTGACCAGCGACAAGCCGCCGCGAACAAAACCCACCAGCACGCCAGCGAAAGCCACCAGCCGACGCGACATGCCACCTTCGGCCATGATGGCGCCAGCGAGCACGAAGAAAGGAATCGCCAGCAACGAGAACTTGTTGACGCCGCTGGCGATCTGGATCATGACCGCATCGATTGGCAGGTCGATCCACAAGGCACCGATCAACGCTGCCAGGCCCAGGCAGTAGGCCACCGGCATGCCGACGGCCACCAGCAGCGCGAAGCTGCCCAGCAAGACGAACGCATCCATGCTCAGGCCTGCGCCGTATCGTTCACATGGTCGAAGCGGACCACGGGGCGGTCATGCTGGGTACCGAACACCAGGTTCTCCAGCACGAAAAGCAGTGTCAGGAATCCGCCCAGCGGCACCGGCGCATACGTCGCCCCGACGGGCAGCCAGGGCAGCGCCGTGATGGTCTGGCCCATGGTCTCCAGGCACAGCTTGGTACCGTACACCAGCATGAACAGACTGACCACCAGCATCAGCAGATGGACCAGCCAGCGACACGCACCGCGCAGGGGCGCTGGCATGCGGTCGGTCATCATGGCTACTGCGATGTGCGCGCCGGCACGGTAGGCGGCGGCCGCTCCGACAAAGGTGAAAATCACCATCAACAAGATCGCTATCGGCTCGGGCCATTGGGCACCAAAACCCAGCACGTAACGCGCGAAGACACCGATCGGAATGATGATGCTCATGACGAAGATAGACATGCCGGCAATCCAGATGCATGCCAGGTAGACCCCGTCGAGAGCCGAAAGAATCGCGTGCTTCATGGACGAACTGCCGACGAGCGGCACCAAGGAATGGGGGGGGAAATATCAGGCCGCGCACATCCACCCGAAACTGCCCCGCAGGACGCTCCAGATGGACTGCAACGACCGCCGTTACTTGACGGCTGCGATCCGCGCCATCAAATCAGCGTACGGTGCACCGTATTTGGCGCGCACCGGTGCGGTGGCATCGAAGAACGGCTTCTGGTCGACCTCGATGAACTCGACGCCGGCGGCCTTGAGTTTGACGCTGTAGTCGGCCACGCTCTTGTCCCACAACACGCGCTGCTCCATCTGCGCCTCGCGTCCGAATTTCTTCATCAGTGTCTGCTCGGCTGGTGTGAGTTTTTCGTACGCCACCTTGGACATCACGACCAGTTCGGGAATGATCAGGTGGTTGGTCTGCGAATAGTATTTGGCGCCGGTCGTGTAGTGGTTGGCGGTGAACATGCTGGGCGGGTTGTTTTCCGCACCGTCGATCACGCCAGTCTGAAGCGCGCTGTAGACCTCGGGATAACCCATGGCGATGCCGTTGCCACCCAGGGCGTTCATCGTGTCGATGAACAGCGGGTTGCCCATCATGCGGATCTTCTGGCCCTTGAGGTCAGCCGGGCTGCGCACCGGCTTTTTGGTGTAGACGCTGCGCGAGCCGCCATCCTGCCAGGCCAGTGCAACCAGCCGCGCCGGGCTGGCGCTGATCTTGTCCAGGATCTCCAGGCCAATCGGTCCGTCGATGACCGCGCGCATGTGCGCCTCGTTGCGGAACACGAAGGGCATGTTGAACACGTTCACGTCCGGCACGATCGATCCCAGTGGGCCGAGCGACGTGCGCAGGATCTGGATCGCGCCGATCTGGGTCTGCTCGATCATCGTCTTTTCGTCGCCCAGCACGCTGCTGGGGAACATCTGCATCTTGTACTTGCCGTTGGTGGCGGCTTCGAACTTCTTGCCCATGTTCTCGGTCGCAACCACGGTCGGGTATCCCGGTGGGTGCACGTCGGCCGCCTTGAGTACCGTCTGGGCACTGGCTTGCATCGACACGGACAGGGTGGCAGCGGCAAAGCCAGCCGCAACAAGGCTTCTACGAAAGATCATGGTTGTCTCCTGGAATAAAGGGAAGGGGATGGGACTGGGAAACGGTGCGTGTTCGAGAAACAGGCATCAGGCACCGGCTGACGGAAATCGCGTGAAGCGGGGTTCGGGGCGGCCCCGTACGCCGACATCGATGGCAAACACTGCGCCACACAGGCCGGCCGAGACGCCAGCGGGACAGATCGAGGTCACCAGCAAGGTGTCGAGATGCGGCCCGCCAAACGCGCACATGGAGGGCTTGGCCACCGGCACCGATAGCTGCGACACAACCGCGCCGCTCGGATCGACCCGCAGCACCACGCCGGCATCGTTGCCGCAGATCCAGTAGCAACCCTCATTGTCGACGGCGGCGCCGTCCGGGCGGCCGGGCAGGTGGGTCATGTCGAGGAATTCCCGACCGGCGCCGACGCGGCCCTGGGCCAGGTCAAACTCGAAGGCCCAGACTTTCTGCACGCTGGGGTGGGAGTCGGAGAAGTACATGGTCGTGTTGTCCGGACTGAACGCCAGACCATTGGGCGTGATCAGGCCCTCGTAATGGGCCGCACTCAGGCCCCGTTCATCCAGGCAGTACCAGGCGCCGACCGGCGCTGCCAGCGACATGTCCATGCACATGGTACTGATCCAGAACCGGCCGCTGGCATCGCAACGACCGTCGTTGCAGCGCATGTTCGGCATCGGGTGCACGATGGTCGCCAGCCGGGTGAGTTCGACCTTGGGCGGCGTCTGCAGCCGCACCGCAAACACACCGCTTTCCATCGCGGCCACAACCACGCCGCCATCGGCCAGTGCGATGCATCCGACGCGCTCGGGGGTGTCCCAGGACTGCTGCTGCCCGCTGGCCCAGTCGAGCCGATGGATCTGGCGCCCCTCGATGTCGACCCAGTACAAGGCCTGCGCCTGGTGATCCCAGACTGGTGACTCACCGACCTTGTCGCGCGTCGTCGATACGACCCGGGCGCCGGAAACGATCGCCTGTGGGTTCATGCGAAAGGCCCCATGCGCACAAAGGCACCGCCCTGGAATTGCACCGCCGGATCACCCAGGTCGGGAGGGCTGGTGCGGGCATAAACGGCATCCCTGAACATGTCGGCGCTGTCCTGGGGCTTGAAGCCGATATGGCGAGCCCCGGTGTTATCCCACCAGGTAACCGCGTTGTCGGACATGCCGTAGATCACGCTCCAGCCCAGCACCGGTGTCATCAGGCAGGCCGTGATCAGCCGATGCAGGTCGTCGAAGCTCAGCCAGGTGGCCAGCATGCGCCGGTCCTTGGGTTCGGGAAACGACGAGCCGATGCGCACGCAGGCGGTCTCGATACCGTGGCGATCGAAATAGAAACGCGCCACATCTTCACCGAAGGCCTTGCTCAGGCCGTAGAAACTGTCCGGCCGCGGCGCGCAATCGACACCGATGGTTTCCGACTGCCGATAAAAACCGGTGACATGGTTGGAACTGGCGAACACAATGCGCCGCACGCCATGTCGGCGCGCAGCCTCGTACAGGTTGACGATGCCGACAATGTTGGCTGCCAGGATCGGGTCGAACGGGCCTTCTGACGAGACGCCGCCGAAATGCACGATGGCATTGGCGCCCTGCACCGCGCTGGCGACCGCGTGCGCATCGGCGAGGTCCGCCAGTTGGACTTCCTCACCAGCCCTGGCGTCGCCAAACGCCAACTGGTCCGACAGACGCAACACGCTGCAATTGGCCTTGAGGCGATCGCGCATCTCGCGACCGAGGTTGCCGGCGGCACCCGTCATCAGGATTCGTTCGTGGCTTTTGATGGTCATCGTGCTGTCTTGTGCGTCTGGCGCATTGTTGTGATGCAGTGGCGGCTGGACATTTGCCGCAGGTTTGCTACAGTCGCCGCATCGTCTCTACTTGTCAGTCATATGTTGTCTGACAACCTGAATTGTTGATTCTGTGCTTTTGGCTGTCAAGCGTTTTTTGATGGAATCCGTGAAAACCCCAAACTCATCGCCGCACCTGCCCAGTGCACCGTCGCCCAACCCGGCCCACCCGCGGCGGCGTCCGCGCGGTCTGGTGATGGAGATCGTAGGTTCGCTGGACCGCGAGATTCGCGGCGGCCAGCTGCCGGTGGGCAACAAGCTGCCCACCGAGGCCGAAATCATGCATCGCTTCGACGTCAGCCGCACCGTGGTACGCGAAGCCTTGTCGCGGCTGCAGGCGTCCGGCCTGGTCGAAACCCGCCATGGCATCGGCACCTTCGTCAGTCTGCCTGAGCCGGCTGGCAACTTCCGGATTGCCAGCCAGGACTTCGCCACCGTCGCCGACGTGATCGCGGTGCTCGAACTGCGCATCAGCCTGGAGACCGAGGCTGCTGGCCTGGCCGCGCAGCGGCGCAGCGACGAGCACCTGGCCGCGATGCAGGCGGCACTTGATGCCTTCCAGCGCTCGATCCAGCAGGACTCGGACGCGGTGCCGCCCGATTTCCAGTTCCACATGGAGGTAGCGCGCGCCACCGGCAACCGGCATTTCGCCGATCTCATGACCTACCTGGGGGCAATGATCATTCCGCGCACCCGGGTCAATACGCCGCAGCACGCGCCCGAAGGGCGGCTCAGCTACCTGCAGCGGGTCAACAGTGAACACGAGAACATCTTTGCAGCCATCCGCAACCGGGACGCCGATTCGGCCCGCGCCGCCATGCGCACCCATCTGAGCAACAGCCGCGAACGGCTGCGACGCACCCAGGCTCCGTACCCGGACAACAACGCGCCAACCCGCTGACCGGGTTCCCGTCCGGCAAGAATACCGCTGAGTTGTACGACAACCGATTAACCTCTGCCTTTCATCCGCAACAGTTCCCATGTCCAATACCCTTCCCGGCCCCGGCGCGCCCGCGCTCACGACGCCCCGTGTCACCCACATGCGCGTGGTGCCGATCGCCGGGCGCGACGGCATGTTGCTCAACCTGAGCGGCGCGCATGCGCCGTTCTTCACCCGCAACCTGGTGATCCTGACCGACAGCGACGGCCATATCGGCGTCGGCGAGGTGCCCGGCGGGGAAAAGATCCGCCAGACACTGAACGACGCGCAAGCGCTGGTCGTGGGCCAGGCCATCGGCGGCTGGAACGGCATGCTGAACCGTCTTCGTCAGGCCTTTGCCGAACGCGACAGCGGCGGCCGCGGCAACCAGACTTTTGATTTGCGGGTCGCGATCCATGCTATTACCGCGCTCGAAAGTGCGCTGCTTGACCTGCTGGGCCAGCACCTGCAGGTTCCGGTGGCGGCGTTGCTGGGCGAGGGGCAACAACGCGATGTGGTGGACGTGCTGGGCTACCTGTTCTATGTCGGCGATCGCAGCAGAACCGACCTGCCGTATGCCAGCGAACCCGGGGCCGAAGACGACTGGTGCCGGCTGCGCCATGAAACCGCGCTCGACCCACAGGCCATCGTGCGGTTGGCCGAGGCGAGCTTTGCACGCTACGGCTTTCGCGACTTCAAGCTCAAGGGCGGGGTGCTGCGCGGCGAGCAGGAAATGGAGGCCATCGTCGCGTTGCATGAGCGTTTCCCACAGGCCCGCATCACGCTCGATCCCAATGGCGGATGGTTGCTGAAGGATGCGATCCGGCTGTGCCGGGACCAGCATGACGTGCTGGCCTATGCCGAAGATCCCTGCGGCGCCGAAGGCGTTTACTCGGGCCGCGAAGTCATGGCCGAGTTCCGCCGCGCCACCGGTTTGCGCACTGCGACCAACATGGTCGCCACGGACTGGCGCGAAATGGCGCACACGCTGGCCCTGCAATCTGTCGACATTCCGCTGGCCGATCCCCATTTCTGGACCCTGCAGGGTTCGGTGCGGGTGGCGCAGTTGTGCCAGATGTGGGGCCTGACCTGGGGCTCGCACTCCAACAACCATTTCGATGTGTCGCTGGCCATGTTCACCCATGTCGCGGCAGCGGCGCCCGGCAACGTCACCGCGATCGACACACACTGGATCTGGCAGGACGGCCAGCGCATCACCACCGATCCGTTGCAGATCCGCGGCGGCACCATCACCGTGCCGACCCGCCCGGGCCTGGGCGTGACACTGGACATGACCGAGGTGGAAAAGGCGCACCAACTCTACCTGCAACATGGCCTGGGCGCGCGCGACGACGCGCGCGCGATGCAATACCTGATGCCAGGTTGGACATTCAATCCAAAGATGCCGGCGCTGGTACGCTGACCCAGCCCGCAGCCGAAACCGGCGCCGGGCCAGGCCAGGCCTGTGTCAGCGGCTGAACTTGAACACCGCGGTGCCAGCCATCAGATTGGGCCAGCCGCGCACCGTGCGCCCGTCCTGCAGACCGAAACTGTCCTGGATCTTGAGCCCATTGCGCAGCGCCAGCAGCTCGAAGTCTGCGTAAGTGCCGACCCGGATGTTCGGCGTGTCGTACCACTGGTAGGGCAGGCGACGCGTCACCGGCATGCGCCCGCGCGCGATACTCAAACGGTTCGGCCAATGTGCGAAGTTGGGAAACGCGACGACGCCGATCCGGCCCACGCGCGCGGTTTCCTGCAACACGACCTCCGTATTGCGCAGGTGCTGCAGCGTGTCGATGTGCAGCACCACGTCAAAACTGGCGTCGTCGAATATCGCCAGTCCTTCATCCAGGTTGAGCTGGATCACGCTGACGCCGCGCCGCACGCAGGCCAGCACGTTGGCATCGTCGATCTCGATGCCGTAGCCGCTGCAAGCCCGGTTCGCCCGCAGATGGGCCAGCAGGGCACCATCGCCGCAACCAAGGTCCAGCACACGGGAACCTGCGGGCACCAGGCGGGCAACCGCCTCCATCGTCGCCAGGTCACTCATGGGCCGCCTCACCGGTCTCGCCCACGGCAATGCGCTCGAAATAGGATCGGATCAGGCCGGTGTAGCGCGGATCGTCGAGCAGGAAGGCGTCATGTCCGTGCGGTGCATCGATCTGCGCGTAACTGACGTCGCGCCGGTTGTCGAGCAGCGCCTTGACGATCTCGCGACTGCGCGTGGGCGGGAACCGCCAGTCGGTGCTGAAACTCACCAGCAGGAAACGCGCATGGGCCCGCGCCAGCGCCTGACTCAGGTTGCCGTCGTATTCCCGTGCCGGATCGAAATAGTCCAGCGCACGGGTGATCAGCAGGTAGGTGTTGGCATCGAAATATTCGGCGAACTTGTCGCCCTGGTACCGCAGGTAACTCTCGATCTGGAACTCCACGTCCTGGGTGCTGTAGCGGAAAGCTGCCGCACCGGGTTGGCTCACAACGGCTGCACCGGACTCGGGCATCAACACCTTGCGCAAGGCGCGCCCGAACCTGGCGTTCATCACGTCGTCGCTAAGGTAGGTGATATGGCCGATCATGCGGGCAATGCGCAGCCCGCGTTTGGGCTTGGTTTCAGCACGTCCGTCCTGGGCGTAGAAATGGCCATGGTTGAAATCGGGATCAGTGACGATGGCCCGCCGTGCCACCTCGTTGAACGCGATGTTTTCCGCGGTCAGGTTCGGTGCGCTGGCGATCACCACCGCATGGCGCACGCGCTGCGGGTACTGCAGTGCCCAGCTCAGCGCCTGCATGCCGCCCAGGCTGCCGCCCATGACGGCAGCCAGTGTCTCGATGCCCAGCGCGTCCAGCAGCCGGGCCTGGGCATGAACCCAGTCCTCGACAGTCACCACGGGGAAGTCGGCACCGTAGATGCGGCCGGTATCCGGATTGACATGCATCGGCCCTGTCGAGCCGAAACACGACCCCAGATTGTTCACACCGATGACGAAAAAACGGTGGGTGTCCACCGGCTTGCCCGGGCCGATCATGTTGTCCCACCAGCCCTCCGACTTGTCCTGCCCGGCATACCGCCCGGCAACATGGTGCGAGGCATTGAGCGCATGGGCGACCAGCACCGCATTCGAGCGATCCGCATTGAGCGTGCCGTAAGTCTCGTAGCTCAGGTCATAGCCCCGGATCATCCCACCGCTGCGCAGCGGCAGCGGGTCGGCGAAATGAAGTGTGGACGGCGTGACAAACATGAAAAATCCCGGCAAAGCCAAAAGCGGAGCCGGGATCGGTGTGCCGTCTTTAGCTGATTCTCGGGGTTCCAGGACCCCGGTGCCCGCAAGCTGTAGCAAATCGGCACGAAAGCCGAGTATAGGCTTGGACAGTCACCACGCATCACCGCGCAGCAGATGCACAGGCGGGCCTATGTGTACCCGAGCGCAGCGATTCTCGTCGGCGGCGTGGCCGGGACGACGCCAGTGGGTCGATTCACCGGATCGGCGCAACGCCCGAGTGCGAAGTGAACTGGCAGGGCACGCGCCGCACAGACCAGACAAAGCCGTGGCAGTTGCCGGCTTCTACAATGCTGCGCAAGCATGCCCCCGGAACCTGTCACGCCCTTCGAACAGCAACTCGTCGAACACCGCGGCTACCTGCTGAAGTTCGCCCGTTTGCAATTGCGCAACGAAAGTTGGGCTGAGGATGCTGTCTCGGAAACGATCGTCGCAGCGCTGGCCAAACCCCAGTCCTTTGGCCAGCGCTCACAGCTCAAGACTTGGCTCATCGGCATTCTCAAGCACAAGGTGATCGACATCTTCCGGCACAACGCGCGCACGGTCGTGCTCGAGACCGATTCGGACATGTCCCACGCCAACGACGCGCTGGACGCACTGGTGTTCAAGACCAACGGCCACTTTGCGCAAGCACCATCGGACTGGGGCAATCCTGAACAGGATCTGCAATCGCAGCAATTTTTTGCAGTGCTCGAAGCCTGCACCGACAAGATGCCTGCAGCCATGGGCCGGGTTTTCCTGATGCGCGAGTGGCTGGAACTCTCGAGCGACGACATCTGTAAGGAGCTCGGCCTGTCGGCGACGAACCTGTATGTGACGCTGCACCGCGCGCGCCTGAGACTGCGCGAATGCCTGGAACTGAATTGGTTTGGAACCGGGCCGGATTCACCATGAAACCCTTCATGCCCACCTGCAAGGAGGCGGCAGCCTTGCTGATCGCCAACGAAGATCGCCTGATCAGCCTGAGCGACCGGGTCCGGGTGCGGCTGCACCTGATGGCTTGCAAGACCTGCCCGAACTTCGAGCGCCAGTTGCTCACGATGCGAAGTGCGTTGCGCCAGTGGCGCAACGACAAGCCGGACTAACCGCCCGCACCGAAGACATGACCAGCTGCGACCGCGCTTGGTACAAGGGATTGGTGCAAGGGATTGGCACAAGGCCTTGGTACGAGGAATCGGGGGTCACAGGCACTTTCCAAAAATTATTTGCAATATTTTCAAGTGGGCGCATAATTCAGTTCGTATCGTCAGAAAATTTGACGGTACTTGTTTGCGGTGATTAGTCAGTTTTCGCGTCTGCTTTATTCTTCATTGGTTTGTTGATTGCGCTTATCGGACTCCATCGCTTTTTGAGTTATTTTCAGGAGTCCTTGATGGGCAACAAACTTTACGTGGGCAACCTGCCCTATTCCTTTCGCGACGAAGACCTCCAACAAGCTTTTTCGGCCCACGGTAGCGTCTCAAGCGCCAAAGTCATGATGGAACGTGACACCGGCCGCTCAAAGGGTTTCGGCTTTGTCGAAATGGGCAATGACTCTGAGGCACAAGCGGCCATCAGTGCCATGAATGGCCAGCAAATCGGTGGCCGCGGTCTGGTCGTCAACGAAGCGCGCCCGATGGAGCCGCGCCCCCCCCGTAGCGGTGGATTCGGCGGTGGCAGTGGCGGCGGTGGTGGTGGTTACGGCGGCGGCGGCGGCGGCGGTGGTGGCCGCAGCGGTGGCGGTGGTTACGGCGGCGGCGGCGGCGGCGGTGGCCGTAGTGGTGGTGGTGGCGGTTACGGCGGTGGCCGCAACAGCTACTGATGCGCGCAGGGTTTCACAACTGTGAAACCTGGCAAATGAAAAGGGGCCTTCAAGGCCCCTTTCCTGTTTCCGCCGGGCAGTAACACGCAACGCCACTTGGCGCGTTCAGCGGTGCGCCACCGGATGCATCCACAGGCTCTCCCCACCGGAGAGTCACGGTGTAGCCTGAAACTGCAGTGTGCATGGGCTTGTACCCACCAAAACCGAGCGGTGGATTGCTGTTGACAGGCTCATGCCTCGCCGCTGCGGCGCTTGCGCGACCGACCTGCAAAGACCGCATCGAACAACGGATTGGGCAGCAACCGCAACAGCTTGGCGACGATGCCCATTTGCCAGGGAATGACCGTGTAGCTGACACCGGCATCGATGGCGCGGAACGCCGCATCTGCAAACCGGGATGCTGGCATCAGGAAGGGCATGGAGTAGCGATTGCCCTGCGTCAGCGGCGTATCGACATAACCCGGACACAGGGTCACGACCCCTACGCCCGTGCCCCTCAGTTCCCCGCGCAAGGACTCGCAATAGCCGATCACGGCTGCCTTGCTGGCGCAATAAGCGCCATGACCTGGAAAACCACGAACACCGTTGACGCTACCGATACCCACCAGCTTGCCGGAGCCACGCTGGCGCATCGGATCGATGAACGGATGAAACGTCGCTGCCATTCCGATGTTGTTGACGGCGAACAGGCGCGCCATCACATCCAGGTCGCCTCGTACCGCTGTATCCATGCCGACGCTGATGCCGGCGTTGGCGATGACCACATCGGGCAAGCCCTGTAGCCGGATACACGCGTTCCCGGCGGCGACAACGCTATCGATATTGGACACATCGGCCTCATACACGCGCCAGCGCAGCGGATCGAGCTGCGTGGCCAGAGCCCACTGTGCAAGCATGTCGCTGCGGCGCGCGACCAGCGCCAGCGCATGGCCAGCCTGATAGAACCGCAGCGCCAATGCCTGTCCGATGCCACTGGAGGCGCCGGTGATGAAGATCAGCCTGACCGCCACGGTGCCCCTAGGGTGTGGACTTGCCCGAAGACGGTTTCGGATTGATCAGGCCCTTGACCCGGCCTTGCATCACCATGATCTGATTCACGTTGTCGAAGTCCATCGAGTCGCCGACGAACACATCGTTGCCACGGCGCAGCTGCACCGGCTTGTCGGATTTCACACGTTCGGTCTCGGTATCGGTGTGCAGGTATTCGCCCCGGAACTCGATGCGCGGCGCGACGTTGCCGGACTTGTCCGGCTGCGCCTCCCGCACCAGCCGGGCATTGCCGAACATCTCCACCACCGACGCATCGTCATTCGTCAGGGCACGGTCGGCAGTGGCGGTCGTGAGCCGCCCCTGTTGATCGAAACTGCGAATGCGAATCCGATCGATTTCCAGCAGACCCGTATCCGGAAAATGCCGCGCAGAGGCACCAAACACCTCGCTCTTGCGCCGCCCGGACTCGACGAATGTGGTCACCGAGAAGTCCTTCATGAAATAGTCCGGTTCGCGGCGAACCGGCCGCTCGACCACCGGCGCGTCCGGCTGGGGCGAGTTCTGCACCAGCCAGTAGGTGCCCAGTGCCATCAGCCCCATCACGACGATGGGCAGGTAGATCGACACACGGTCCCAGGCCGTCAGCAGCAAGCGGATCACGGGCAGGCTTCCCGCAGCAGCTGCGCATACCGGCCCGAGGCCATCAGCAGCAAGTCGCAGAACTCCCGCGCGGCGCCATGACCGCCGCGGCGCGTCGTCACGAAGTCCACGGCAGCCAGCACCTCGGCGTGGGCATCGGGTGGCGCAGCCGAAAACCGGCAGCGCAGCATCAACGACAGATCCGGCCAGTCGTCGCCGATCACAGCCGCCTGGGTCCAGGGAATCTGCAAGGCCTGCAGGCGCGCCTCGGCCACCCGGGCCTTGTCCTTTACGCCGCAGTGCACTTCGTCGATGCCCAGAGCTTTCAATCGCACCCGCAAAGGCCTTGAATCGCGCCCGGAGATGACGACCGGAACAATGCCCGATGCGCGCAGCAAACCCACGCCATAGCCATCGAGCACATGGAACCGCTTGATGGTCTCGCCGCCGGCCGAAAAATACAGCCCGCCGTCGGTCAATACACCGTCCACGTCAAAGATCGCCAGCCGAATTCCCTGCGCCTTGAGCAGCAATTCAGCGGGCTGGTGCGCGACCGGCTGCATCAGATGACCTTGGCCCGCATCAGGTCGTTACTGTTGAGGGCGCCACACAAAACGCCCGCGTGATCGACCACCAGCACGCTGGTGATGCGATGGCGTTCCATCAGCTGCGCCGCATCGACGGCCAGCGCATCCGGGGTGATGGTCTTGGGCGAAAGGCTCATGACCTCACGCGCCGTGCCCATGCGCAAGTCGCCACCTTGTTCCACCAGACGGCGCAGATCACCGTCGGTGAAGATACCCAGCAGCTGCTGGCGGTCGTCGACAACTGCTACCGCCCCCAGGCCCTTGCGGCTCATCTCGCGCATGACCTCGGTCAGTCCGGCCTGGGGCGCGATTCGCGGCACCGCGCTGCCGCCGCGCATCACATCGCGCACATGGGTCAGCAGTCGCCGGCCCAGCGCCCCGCCCGGATGCGCCCGGGCGAAGTCTTCGGCCTTGAATCCCCGGGCGTCGAGCAAGGCCACTGCAAGCGCATCACCCATCGCCATCTGCGCAGTCGAACTGGCCGTGGGCGCCAGGTTCAGCGGACAGGCTTCCTTCTCGACCGCACAGTCGAGCACCACGTCAGCGTGACGTGCCAATGTCGAATCGGGCTTGCCGGTCATCGCGATCACCGGCGTACCCAGGCGCTTGACCACCGGCAAGATGGCGGCCAGCTCATCGGACTCGCCGCTATTGGAAATGGCCACCAGCAGATCATCGGCCCGGATCATGCCAAGATCGCCATGGATCGCCTCGCCGGTGTGCACGAACAGTGCCGGTGTTCCGGTGGACGCGAGCGTCGCGGCCATCTTGCGACCGATATGGCCGCTCTTGCCCATGCCCATGACGACAACACGGCCGCGCACCTGCAGCATCGCCTGCACCGCCTGCGCGAACGGCGGTCCGACACGTTGCCGAAGTCCGTCGATCGCATGCATCTCGATCTCGAATGTCTCGCGTGCCAGTCGCAATGCCCGCTCCACATCCAAGGTGGGGGGGGTCACTACGGCTTCTGTCATAGGGCGATTTTATCGGGGTGCTGAACACTTCTCTTGCTAGTATCGGTTCATGGGCGCACTCGAACTCACACTGGTCTACCTGCTGGCAGCGGTACTGGGTGTCGTGGTGTGCCGTTCGCTCAAGCTGCCGCCGATGCTTGGATACCTTGCGGTGGGCGTGGTCATTGGCCCGAATGCGCTGTCCTTGGCCCAGAACTCGGACGCCGTGCGCCATCTGGGCGAGTTCGGGGTCGTATTCCTGATGTTCGTCATCGGCCTGGAGTTCAACCTCGCCAAATTGCGTTCGATGCGTGCCCATGTGTTCGGACTGGGCGTGTTCCAGGTCTCCTTGACCATGCTGCTGGGCACCGCGTCGATGCTGGCGCTGGCCTATCTGATGCCCCACTTCTGGGGCATGTCGTGGCAGACCGCGCTGGCCTTGTCCAGCGCGCTGGCCATGAGCAGCACCGCGATCGTCGTCAAGCTGATGGTGGAGCGGCTCGAGCTCGAGTCCGAGCATGGCAAACGGGTAATGGGCGTGCTGCTGTTCCAGGATCTTGCAGTGGTGCCGATGCTGGTGCTGATTCCCGCGCTCGGCGCCGCTGGCGAAAACCTGGCGTATGCGCTCGGCCTGGCCGCCCTGAAGGCAACTGTCCTGATCACGGTCCTGCTGGTGGGTGGTCAGCACGTGATGCGCTGGTGGCTGACGCTGGTGGCCCGACGCAAGAGCGATGAGTTGTTCGTTCTCAACCTGTTGCTGATCACACTGGGCCTGTCCTGGTTGACGGAGATGGCCGGACTGAGTCTGGCCCTGGGCGCTTTCATCGCCGGCATGCTGATTTCGGAGACTGAATACAAACACCAGGTGGAGACCGATATCCGACCCTTTCACGACGTGTTGCTGGGTCTGTTCTTCATCAGCATCGGCATGCTGCT
>Ga0105048_10006183_pt1 | contig 19294 bp, 14 predicted proteins | sample MAT05_FD_78382 | JGI IMG/M metagenome (GOLD analysis project Ga0105048, IMG submission 78382) | Freshwater microbial communities from Lake Fryxell liftoff mats and glacier meltwater in Antarctica - MAT-05 | ecosystem: Environmental > Aquatic > Freshwater > Ice > Liftoff microbial mat | place... | reverse complement strand
TTATCATTCTCCTTCTATTACTTCCCTTATCCTTTGTTTTTGATATAGTCCATGAACGACAAAACAGATATCAAGAAGCTGTAAGTTAGATCGGCAATAGCTGGGGATTTCGGCAATCTCTTACCGGTCCGTTTATAACTATTCCGTTCGAAACATCGACCAACGGAGTTGGAACCAATCCCGTTAGAAAACAATTAAAAGCACATTTTCTGCCAGAAAAACTTGATATTCAATCGGATTTGAAAACCGAGGTTCGTTCACGTGGAATATTTGATGTAGTGGTGTACAATACGGATATTCTTATGACCGGCACTTTTAAACAACCCGATCAAAACACTTTTGCTGGAGCTGATCTTATTGAATGGGACAAGGCCAAAGTGAGCCTTGGAATAAGTGATTTGCACAATCTCAGTAATTTGTTGAGTATATCTTGGAATGGCAATACTATCAGCCTAGAACCGGGAATAGAACATGCCGAATTTATTAAATCAGGAGTGAGCGCTCCAGTGGTCATAATCCCTGATGGAAGTGGAAATTTTGATTTTGAAATCAAGCTCACTTTGCGCGGCAGTGAAGGAATATGGTTTGCTCCATTTGGAAAAGAAACCAACGTAAACATGAGCGGGGACTGGGCGTCTCCAAGTTTTCAAGGAGCTTTTCTACCAACACACCAAATTAACCAAAACCAATTTAATGCCCAATGGAAGGTAACTTTCATGAACCGCAACTATCCGCAACAATTCATTTCCTTTCCGCAGGGATTAGAAGAATCAATGTTTGGAATGAATCTTTATGTGCCGGTTACCGACTATCAGAAAAATGAGCGCGCTGCGAAGTATGCTGTGTTAATTATTGCACTCACTTTTATGATATTTTTCTTTGTCCAGATTCTGAATAATGTTCGAATACACGGAATTCAATTTTTACTTGTTGGATTTGCACTGTGTTTGTTTTATGTTTTGTTATTGTCATTTACAGAACATACAGGATTTAACTTGGCATATCTCATTTCTGCAGCAATGACGATTTCGCTTGTTGGTCTTTATGTAAAGGCAATTTTCAAGAATAGAAAACTGAGTATGGCCAATTTTTCTTTTCTTGTTTTGGTTTACGGATTTGTGTTCGTGATTATTCAAATGCAAGAATATGCTTTGCTTGTAGGAAGTTTGGGATTATTTCTTGTCCTTGCTTCGGCAATGTACTTGTCAAGAAATATTACATGGTCAGAAAATTTATCATCCAACCCTAAATAGATTGTATCGTGTACACCTTCAATATAGTTAAATACTGTTAGGATTAATGTATTAAACCAATGCTTCAAATTAAATAGTCCCAACTATTTTACACCTATTATACAAAATAGATAACCCAATTTCGCCAGAGGGCAAATTTTACAATTATTTTGTTATACGGCGTTAACCATTGTAAGATTATGAAAATTTTTGAACCAGTCAATAATTGCAATTGGCATTATATGCATGCAGTGTCAAATGCCTGGATAGAGGCTGTTGTAAGCCAATAGAGTGAAACGGTGTTGGACTATTACAGATACTCAACCTGTTTTAGTCCAATTCAGTTTCTCTGCGTTGTGCTAAAACATTAATCACTACGGCATTTACTACCTTAACTTAGAGTTCGGAATCATGCATTAGCAAAGATTATTTGGGATTCACTTTCGGGATTTTTAAATTTCGCAATTGAGTGCGAATTTTTAGGGTGAAAATACTCATCGCTTTAAATAGGATAATTTGGTATAATAAATGCATTTGCTATAAAAAAATGCTGTCGATAAATTTTGTCGGCTGCTTTTTAATTTTAAGAGTAACTACAAACGAGATAAAAAAGTTTCTCTGTGCATTATTTAGATCTGATAGCGTCAACAGGATTTAATCGTGCAGCTTTTAAAGCAGGAATAATTCCGGCTAGGATACCGACAGCTACAGATATGCCCAGTCCCATTACAATTCTGCTTAAGGGTAAGATAAAATTGAACTCGATTGCACCTGACAGAATTTTGACAAGAATAAACACAAACATCAATCCGATGAGTCCTCCTATCAAGCATAAAGCGATCGACTCAAATAAAAATTGATTCAGAATAAAAGAATTCTTAGCACCCAACGCTTTTTGAATACCGATTATATTGGTTCGCTCACTCACGGATACGAACATAATATTTGCAATACTGAATGCTCCAACTAAGATTGAAAAAATACCAATCACCATTCCCACAATATTAAAAACACCGATAATACTGTCCACCATAGCAGAGATCATGGTTGACTCTATGATCGAAAAATCATTATCGCCTTTCGGTTTAATTCCTCGTGTTTCGCGCAATACCGCAATGAGTTCATCCTTGAGTTGTTTGTTGGAAATTCCGGGTTTTGATTTAAGTGCAATAGAAGCTTGATCGTTTTCATTGCCAATAATTCGACTTGCAAAATTGATAGGCATCATTACCACCATGTCAACTCCATTTCCAAAGAGTGAAGCTCCCTCTTTGGCAAGCACTCCGATTACCTGCACTTTCAAACCTGCAATTGTCATGTCCCTTCCAATTGGATCTGAATCTCCGAACAATTGGATTGCTATTTCATGACCAATAATTGCCAAATTTTTGCCTGCTTCGCATTCCAATGGGGTGAAGTACCGCCCACTTTCCACCTTTAGTACCAACGCCTCCCTGTATTCGTAGCTCACTCCTTGGGCAGTGGCTTGGCTTACAAAGTTATTTTTGTATTCGGCTGTTCCTTGAGTAGTTGATGAAAATGCTATCGCGTCAGCATACGTGAGTCTTTCCTCTAGGCGTTGCATGTCGCGCATCATAGGTGGCCTTCTGCGCATGTATTTCCACCATTCGTATTCTTCAGCACCTTCCTCCGGCCCCATTGGCCATTTTTGAATGAATAAAATATCACTGCCGATCATATTAAAACTCTCTTTCATGTCGGCTTCCATGCTGTCTACAACGCTGAGAACAAAAATGATAGAAAAAATTCCAATACTGACTCCAAGCAATGAAAGCACTGTACGCAAGCGGTTGACAAGCAATGCCTGTAGTGCGAACCCGAAACTTTCTTTAAACAGTCGAAAAAACATAGGGGCTAAGCTAATCCTTTGAACGTCTAGCAGCATCCGATTTTTGATGAGTGGTGCAACCTTAGCACATATTGGTCTTTGATTCGGATAATTTAGTTACCCGTTGTTCGTTCACACAAGCCCTGCATCTTTGCAGCATATTGCGCGTTCAGTTCAGTTCTCATTTGTATAAGGCCTTTTCAAAATACCTAAAACTCACGCTATGCACAACAGTGATTTCGCTGTTGAGCGGTTTGGGGGCACACGCGCAAATTTCGAATATCCGCGAAATTCTTTTTGTAAATGCCTCTGATACACTAAGACCGGATACACTCAGTATGATTTCTGGAAGCCTTATAATCAAATCAAAAGGAAAAGAACTAGGCACTGAACAGTACACCGTAAATTTTATAAAATCCGAAATCATTCTTACTGCTGATGCCCCCCGTGATAGCTTGATTTTAACCTTTCGTGTGTTGCCCATTTATCTTGGGAAACCCATGGCAAAAAAGTCGGCAGTCGAATTGATCCAACAAGATGGCGGAGCTTTTAAACCTTACGTAATCGGCTCCAACAGACCAATAGACGCTCTTTACAATAGCGATGGAATTGATAAAAGCGGATCCATTTCCAGAGGAATTCTTTTTGGAAATAATCAAAATCTATCCGTGAACTCGACCTTGAACCTCCAACTTTCGGGAAGATTGAATGAAAGATTCAGTTTATTAGCTTCTGTAACGGACGACAATATTCCGATTCAACCGCAAGGTAATACGCAACAACTGCAAGATTTTGATCAGGTTTTTATTCAAATTTATGACGACAATAACAAACTGATTGCGGGAGATTTTATTCTAAAAAAACCTCAGGGCTACTTTATGCAATACTTTAAACGTGCACAAGGTGCTTATGCACTTGCTACAAATCCTGTAGAATTAAAAAATGGTCAAAAAGCAAAACTTTCTGTCGAAGCATCAGCATCTGTTTCAAAAGGGCGATTCGCGAGAAATCAAATACAGGGCATCGAAGGGAACCAGGGTCCATATCGTTTACAAGGGGCCGACAACGAACTATTTATTATTGTTTTGGCGGGGACTGAACAGGTTTATATCGACGGAAGATTGCTTCAACGAGGTCAGGACAAGGACTACGTGATAGATTATAATGCTGCTGAAATCATCTTTACACCTCGACAATTTATCACCAAAGACCGCCGAATTGTGGCAGAATTTCAATACAGCGAAAAACGATACGCACGACCCCTATTGCAGAGTGCAATTAGTTTCGAAAAAGGAAAAAATAAGTTTTATTTGAATCTCTATTCTGAAAATGACGCAAAAAATCAACCCTTACAACAAGATCTCACAGAAGAGGACAAACTGATTTTATCTCAAGCCGGCGACAATCTATTTGATGCATTTAAGTCAGGAATTGACAGCGTTGGTTATTCGAATAGTTTAGTGTTATATGCCTTAACAGATTCGCTTGGTTATGATTCTGTTTTTGTCTACACAACAGACTCTACCATGAGTGTTTATCGACTTTCTTTCTCTCCGGTTGGATTAGGCAATGGAGATTATTTAGAGGATGGATTTACTGCTAACGGAAAAAAATACAAGTGGTTAGCGCCGATCCAATCAGGCCCAAATTTGATAAAACAGGGTTCTTACGAGCCAATTATTTTATTGGCCACTCCAAAAAAAAATCAGATGGTAACAGCAGGCTTCGAGCTTGACTTAACTCCTAAAGAAAGTCGAAATGGGGTAACATCACAATGGAATTTTGAAGGTGCGTTGTCAAATAAAGACTTAAACACATTTTCAACAATAGACTCACAAGACGATGTTGGGCTCGCAATCAAAACAAAATTTTCGCGAGTAAGAAAAGGACTTGCCGATTTACCAAAAGAGCAACGCGCTCTCAATTCTTTACTCAAGAAACATACGATCTCAAGTTCTGTGAATTATGAATACACGGGCAAAAGCTTTTCTCCTATTGAGCGTTTTAGAGAAGTTGAATTTGCGCGGAACTGGAATGTAATATCTCTTGCTTTGCTTAACGATCAGCATATTGCAGGCAGTGAGTTTGCTTTGAAAAAGCTCGATTTTGGACTGATGAGTGTCGGTGCAGATCTCTTTCAGGTTGGAACTTCATACACTGGTGTGAAGGGAAGAATCAACACCAATATTCTCACTCCAAATAAATTCAAAATGACTTTTACGGGATCATATTTGAATACATCCGGTTTGGTCAAAACTCAATTTGTGCGACACAAATCTGATATATCGAAAGAGATAAAATCCATGCGCGTATATTATCGTGATGAACACGAATACAATCTTTTTTATTTTGGGAATTCGGACTCTTTGACATCAAATTCTTATCAATTTTTTGATTGGGAAGTAGGTGTTGGCACTGCCGATACTCTGACACGAAGTTTTACTGTTTACTATCGCGATCGGGTGGACAGAAAGCCCTCATTTAACGATTTATCGTCGGTTGCTCGTGCAGATCAGTATGGTGCAATGCTCACCTTAAAAGGCAAAAAAGATTCTCGACTCAATATCAATGTTAGCAATAGAAGACTTCGTGTTATCGATCCTGAATTATTCACTCAACAACCTGAAAATACATTGCTAACTAGACTTGAATACAACTTAAAATGGAAAGATGGATTTATACAAAGTACTACCTTTTATGAGGTTGGATCAGGACTTGAGCAACGAAGAGAATTTATTTATCTGGAAGTACCCGCAGGACAAGGGCTTTACGTGTGGAACGACTACAACATTGACGGAATAAAGGATCTCCAAGAATTTGAAATCGCAAAATTCAGCTATGAGGCTAACTACATACGATCCTCTGTTCAGAGCAATGATTATGTGCGCACCTATACCAATCAATTCAGTCAATCGTTGATAATTAACCCCGCGAGAGTATTAAAAAAACAGCATAAAGTGAACAAATTTATTTCACGTTTTACCAATCAGACTTCGTTTAGAACAGATCGCAAAACTACAAGACGCGATAGAGAAGAGGTGTTTAATCCACTTCTGACTTCGATTGAAGATAGCGCGTTGCTGGCACTTAATGGAATGGTAAGAAACGTAGTGTTTTTTAATAAAAGTAATCCCACATTTGGTGTCGATCACACTTGGCAACGAGCCAATAACAAAAACTTATTAAGTAATGGATTTGAGAGCCGAGAGGATGTTTATCACCAAATTGGAATACGGTGGAACTTTTTCAAAACCTTAAGCTTTTTTACAGATGCTCGCTCAGGCCAAAAAATAGCAGAGTCTGATTTTCTATCAGGTCGAAATTACAACATAGTTTATGCAGCCATCCAACCAAGACTCACTTGGCAGCGGAGTACCAGTTTGCGCCTAAATTTGAACGGGCAGGTGTCAAAAAAAGAAAATACACTTGGAACAGAACTTGCAACCATTCAGAAAATTGGAGCCGACATAACACTGAACAGCAGCGAAAAAGGAAGTTTACAAGCAGAGATAAGTTATTTTAAAATAGACTATAATAGTACCGGCAATTCAGCACTCGCTTTTGAAATGCTCGAAGGCCTTACCAATGGAAATAACTTTACATGGGGTGCAACTATTCAGCGTACTGTTGCCAAAAATCTGCAGCTTAATCTGATATATAACGGAAGAAAACCCGAAGAAATCAAAACAATACATTCCGGTGGGGTTCAACTAAGGGCATTCTTTTAAAATAATGGTTTATTTAGGGTTTTGGCATTATAATACCAATGGCACATTCAAAAGAGTTGAATACAGTGTACAAATTCAATATAGTACAATTCTGTGTAGATTTATGTAGCAGTCAAATTCCGTTTTTCTTTATTGTACTAGACATAAATCACCAAAGGTATTTACCACTGTAACTCATAAAATGCGTTGGCTAATTTTGTAAGTACCGTTGGTATAATTTATAGATGCTATTGGTGTAATAAATTCAACGATTAATTCTTTTGTGAAAATAAAAAGACCCTCCGGCAGATGATATTAACCTCATAGCTAATCATCGTGTGTTTAAATTGAAGGGTCTCTGTTTCATATTATAGTGTGCTGCTATCTAATTCAATTCTAACAATTATCGACTTAGCCCATTGCAGTCTTTAAAAACACCCTCAGCACACAACAGTAATTTCTTGATTAGTCCTCGAGCCAATTCCATGTTACCACAAACCTTATTACAAGATCCAAATCGTATCCAATTCCAACACCAAAAAAAGAATATCTACATGTTTGCTTCCTAAGGTGAATACAGTATTTAGATGATCTAACTATTTCATAATTCAAATTGATCAAAGGACCATTACACATGTAGACTCAGTATTCAAGGTCAAAACTATGTTTAATAAACCCTTTTTAACCGATCCGATTAAACAATTGGCTATTAGTAAGTGTGTGTTGAAGCTACCTATTGTTGAGCAATCAATTCATTACTTTTGTTCCTTGCAAGAATATTCTGCCGAAAAGAATCCTTGGTACGATCGTTTTGATATTGCAAAATTGAGTGTTTAAAATCAACCGGAATAAAACCTTGCTATTAACCTGTTAACAAGAGAATAAATTTTCTATGAATATCATTGTGCCGATGGCCGGAATGGGTAAACGACTTCGCCCACACACTTTATCTACACCGAAGCCTTTGTTGCCAATTGCGGGCAAACCAATAGTACAGCGTCTTGTAGAAGACATTGTAGCTATCAGCCATTCCAAAGTAGAAGAAATAGCCTATGTTGTTGGGCGTTTCGGGGAAGAAGAAGAGAAAAAATTGATTCTTGTTGCAGAATCACTTGGCGCAAAAGGAACTATTCATTATCAAGATGAAGCTCTAGGCACTGCGCATGCTATTCTCTGTGCACAAAGCGCCTTAAAAGGACCTGTCACAGTAGCATTTGCTGATACTTTGTTCCGTGCCGACTTTAAATTAGACACATCTTTAGACGGCGTACTTTGGGTACAAAAGATAGAAGACCCAAGACAGTTTGGTGTGGTCATTGTAAATGATGAGGGGATTATCACACAGTTTGAAGAAAAACCTAACGTGTTTATCTCTGATTTAGCTATGATAGGAATCTATTATTTTAATGATGGCGAACGGCTCAAAAAGGAATTGCAATATCTAATTGACCATAACATTACAAATGGTGGTGAATATCAATTGCCCGATGCATTGCGAAACATGGTTAAACAAGGCGCTCGTTTTGGGCCGGGTGCTGTTCAAGATTGGATGGACTGTGGAAATAAAGACGCAGTTGTTGATACTAACAAAAAATATCTCGAATACAACAAAGATAAAAACTGGGTTTCTTCAAATCTCAAAAAAGAAAACGCCATTGTTATTGCTCCATGTTATATCGGAGATAATGTTGTTTTAAAAAATTGTATTGTTGGTCCCCATGTATCAATTGGAAATGGATGTATAGTAGAAAATTCGATTATCACAAATAGTGTTATTCTACCATACGCAAACTTAAGAAATACCGTTTTGAATGACACTATGATGGGAAGCTACACTACATTGCATGGAAAAGTTCTATCGCTCAGTTTGGGTGATTACTCGGTTGTTAAAGATTAAAATGCACTTTGAATAAAACATTAAAATATATATATCCTCTATTGATCGTTTTTGCCCTTGTTGGGTGCAAAACCAAGGACAAAACAACGCTAGCCAAGCCATCAAAAGGATCAAATGAAATACAACCTGAAGATGTGAAACCTGCGGTTGACACTCGTTTTCAGGAAGCTTTTTTTGCAGCGCAACTTGAAAAAGCAAAAAATAATCATCAAAAAGCATACGCACTTTTTGAAGAATGCCTTGATTATGAGCCGAAAAGCGCAAGTGCCCATTACGAGCTAGGACGCCTGGATCTAGCCATTTTTAATAACCCAACAAACGCTCTAAACCACGCAAAAACAAGTGTTGCCGAAGAGCCCAAAAATGCTTGGTATCATACTTTGTTGGCGGACATCTATATGGCTTCTGCAAAATATGAATTGGCTGTAAAAAGTTATCGCGAAGCTGCAAAACTAAATCCGGACGATCCAAATACCCTCTATCAGATTGCAGCAGCTCAATTGTACTCTGGGCAATACAAAGAAGTAATTGCAACGTACAACGAACTAGAAAAAAAATCGGGTCCATTTGAGGAATTGAGCATTCAGAAACATCAAATTTTTGATCAATTAAAAGATTATGAAAATGCTGTGTTAGAATTGGAAAAACTAGCTCGCTCATTTCCTGATGAGTCCAGATATTGGGGTATGCTGAGTCAATACAGTCAAAAAATTGGCAAGATGGATAAAGCCAAATGGGCCATGGAAGAAATGGTGAAATATGATCCCGATAATGGACAGGCTCATTTTCAACTATCAGAATACTATGCTACACTAGGCCAAGACCAGAAATCATTTGAAGAGCTATTACTTGCCTTCAAAAGCACCGATGTTTCGATAGATCAAAAAGTAGGGATTCTTCTGCGCTATTTTTCTTTGACAGAAATTAAAGAATCGTATAAATCTCAGGCATATGAGTTGCTTGATCTTGCCGAAAAAACTCATCCAATGGAAGCAAAATCGTATTCAATTTATGGTGACTTTTTGTATCGTGATGGAAAGGGTGCAGAAGCATTGGTCAAGTATAAAAAAGCAAGTACTCTTGACGCTTCTAAAAATTTGATTTGGGAACAAATACTGTTTATTGAATCTGAACTAAGCCTATTTGATGAAATGGCAAGAGACAGCGACGAGGCTATCGAAATTTTCCCTAACCAACCTCAGTTTTACTTCTACAATGGTGTTGCAAACGAGCGCCTGAAAAATTACAGCAAGGCTATTTCATCATTGCAATTGGGAAAAGAATTGGTAGTGGACAACGACCCATTACTCGCTCGTTTTTATTCATCACTTGGCGACATATACCACCAAATAAAAGAACACACTAAGTCTGATGAAAACTATGAAAAAGCGTTAAAAATAAATCCTGATAATACGTATGTGTTGAACAACTATGCTTACTATTTATCAATACGAAAAGTCAATCTAGATAAAGCTGAAATAATGGCAGCTAAAGCAAACAAGATCGAGCCTGGAAATGCTTCATTTGAGGACACATACGCTTGGGTTTTGTACCAAAAAGCGAATTATAAAGAAGCGCTGATATGGATAGAAAAAGCCCTTTCAAGGGGAATTGCTTCTGCTGAATTATTTGAGCACAGCGGTGATATTTTATTCCAATTAAATAGAATTGAAGATGCCGTGAGTCGATGGAAAGAAGCAGTTAAAACAGGAGAAACTAGCCCTGCATTGGAACAAAAAATTGTACAACGTAAAATTATTGAATAAACTTAAATCATCTTACATCCATTGAACCAGATAATCAGCGCAAAAACATATAATCGTCTGGCGTTTTATAAGCATTTTTATTTGATGGTGTTCGTTACTCTAATTCTGTCTGCCTGTTCGAAGAAGAAAGAAATGTCAGAAAAAAAAGAACCGCCTCGGGATCGAACTGCGGGGTATCTTTTGAAGCGTTACGAAAAAAATCAATTCGATTATGAATGGATGGGAATGAAGGTGTCTGCAGAGTTTAAAAACAACGATGCCGAACAAAGTTTCAAAGCGACCATTCGCATGAAAAAAGATAGCGCAATTTGGATATCAATAACACCAGCACTCGGTATAGAAGTGATCAGGTTGCTTATTACTGAGGACAGTTTAAAAATGCTCTCAAAAATTCCTGATAATCGTTACTATTTTATTGGTGATCTTGCACAATTATCGGACAAAACAGGAATCGATCTTGAATTTGAAATGTTACAAAACTTATTGATTGGAAATGCAATCGGATTAGACAGAGATGAAAATAAGTTCAGAACTGAAATTAATGATGATAAACATCTTCTCATTTCTAAGTACAAAAGAAAGATGCGCAGAATGGTAGGGGTTGATGATCGCAAACTCGAAAGTGACAGCATTATATTAAATCAGAACGATCCGCGTTATCAAAGAACAATGAAAAGAGTAAATGAAAATGATGAATTAATCATTTCGCGATACTGGTTAGAGCCAGATCATTACAGACTGGTAAAATCGGTCTTTAATGACCTTATACAAGCTCGGGTTATGGAAGTACGGCATTCTCAATTCGAAGATTTTGAAGACCAAACCTATCCCACACTCACAAATCTATCAGTAAATGATGGGCAGAGGCTGCTAACAATGGAAATTGAAATATTAAAAATAGCCACCGATAAAACGTACGAGTTTCCTATTGAAATTCCAGATGGTTACCCCAAAAAAGATACATTGTAATATTTATGAAGCATTTAAGCAACAAAATCAATATCACTAGGTATAGACTTTATCTTTTCACTTTGGCGATTGCCGTTGTTGCACTAATTGCTATCAATCCTAATCGCACATCCGGTCAATCAAAAAAGGATCTTCAGAAACAACGTGACCAAATAAATGAGCAAATTGAGTTAACTAAAAAGCTCATAAAAGACTCTGAAAAACAACAGAAAAACACTACTGCACAAGTTCAACTTCTGAACAAACAACTCAACTACAGAGAGCAGCTTCTGAAAAACATCAACAACGATATTCAAGATCTAGAAGGAGAGATTAACACCAAAGGAAGCGATGTAGAGAAACTGAAAACCCAAGTTTCTGAGATGAAAGTAGAGTATGCCAAAATGCTTCGTAATGCCTATCGCAATCGCAATGCTTATCAGAAAATGATGTTCATTTTTGCCTCGGATGATTTTAATAAAGCATACAAACGACTAAAAATGACTCAGCGCTATACTGAAATAAGAAAGCAGCAAGCAAATAAAATTAATAATAAACAAGAGGAAATTAAAACTGAGATGATTGTTTTGACTGAGACTAAACAATCAAAAGAAACACTGGCTAGAGAAAAAGAAAAAGAGAAGGAAAAAATTCAAGATAATAAAACCGAACAACAAAATAAGCTGACCTCGCTTGAGGTAGAAAAAGAGAAACTACAAGCGCAACAGAAAAAACAAAAAGTTGATCGCGATAAATTGACGCTCAAAATACAAGAGGCAATTGCGCAAGAGCTCGAGGCAGAGCGCAAAAAAACGGAAGAGGCAAGAAAAAAAGCTGCGGCTACCAATACAACTGCATCAAATAAAACCAATGTAGGAACGACAACTACAACTGCCGCAAAAAAAACAATCGAACTTGCACCCGAAGTGATAATTGCAAATACTGATTTTGAGAAGAACAAAGGAGCGCTGCCTTGGCCTGTTGTTGCAGGAGTGATTACTTCTTCATTTGGAAAACATCCGCACCCATCACTCGCTGGTGTTGAGGTAAAAAATAATGGTGTCGATTTTATCACAGAAAAAAATGCCGGGGCACTAACAATATTTGCAGGAACAGTAACTTCAGTTTTTAATATTCCCGGAGCTGGTCAAAATGTAATTGTAACTCATGGCACATACAAATCTGTGTATTCAGGACTTGCAGATGTTAATGTAAAAGTTGGTGACAAGGTTGCCCTCAAGCAAAAAATTGGAACAGTTATGTTTGATGGTGAAGAAAATACGCTTCACTTTGAAATATGGAAGGTAAGCGCTGAATCAGGGGCCGCTCAGAATCCTGAGACTTGGATTAAAAGAAAGTAATCCTACAAATTATTGTTTGAGACCTGCCTTTCCTTGAAGACCACCGGTGTGGATCGCCAAAACTTTCTTATCAGCCAATTCAGATCTTTTTAAAATTTGGTCTTTGATGCCATACATCAGTTTGCCCGTGTAAATCTGATCCAACGGTATTGCATAATCCTCTTCGAATTTCTTAATAAACTGCAATAATTCATCGTTCCATTTCCCATAACCACCAAAATGGTAATCCGTAATTACTTCTACCCGTTGAGTTAATGCAACTGCAGCCTCCGTATCCATCAGAAAATATTGCAGGTGCTTCAGAATTTCATCACGGAGAAACCCTCCATCCTTGAGAGCGGGAAATACCAATAACTGCTGATTATCTTTCATACTCAATAATAAACCGGCTGCCGTTGCACCTGTTCCCGCAGCGCAGCAGATAACGTCAAAATTCTCTTTGTCATCTTGAGTAAGAATTTCCATACAACCATTTATTCCAAGAAAATTAGAACCACCTTCCGGAACAAGATGAAATGATCCATACTCGTCATGAAGCCAGCCCTTAAAATCCTCAGTATCCTTTTCGGCATAAGCGAGCCGCTCTATAAATTCAAGCTGCATACCGCAGGCTTTTGCATGGAGCAAAGTATTACTCCATTCTTGCGGCTCTTCTCCTCTAATAATGCCAATAGTTTTGATCCCGAGTGCAGCACCAGCAGATGCAGAAGAATAAATGTGATTACTCCACGGCCCGCCAAAGGTCAACATCGTCTTATGCTCAGACCGTAGTACAGACTCAATATTGTATTTCAGCTTATAATACTTATTACCATTGACATCCGGATGAATAACATCCAGTCTTTTCATCCATAATTCAGACAAATTACTGCCTAAGGGAAAACCGGATATCAACTCATTCCGTATATGATCTAAATTCATTTCAAACATTGGTCAAATATCTGAACAAATACTTTAAGCATTTCATTGCGAATTTGGTAGTAAAAAAGCCCATTCATAATTTGACCAAGTGCATTAGAATCAGAGTTACAATGTTATAATAGTTAAAATTGATATGAAACATTATGCATCTTTGCTTGTTATAGTATTTCTAGTAGCAATGAATAGTTTGATAAAATGTTTGGAGAATCAGGGAAACAAGAGGAAAACAAAAAACTCGAAGATTATTATTTGTCGCCCGAAGGCTACATAGTATTTACCGAAACTTATCATCGTAAACGAGGATATTGTTGCCAAAGTGGATGCAAACACTGTCCATTTGGATTCGATAAAAAAACAGGAAAATTTATGAAATGAGAACTATCTGTTTACATTCTATAAATTCGTGTCAGCATAACAATTAATCAGAAATCGAATGAAAATTGCATTAGCTTTTCTTAGCACAGCACTCGTTATTCTAGCTTGCACTAACATGAGTACCCAACCTTCAATTAACAATAACATGAGTCAAGACAATAACAATCCTTATTACTCAAGAACAGATACTACCAAACTAAATGTGTCAGATACTGAGTGGAAAAAAATTCTGTCTTCTGATTTATATGGAGTTGCAAGAAACAAAGACACAGAACGGGCATACACCGGAAAGTATACAGACTTTGAAGGGCTAGGAATTTATCATTGCGCGGTTTGCGGCAATGCTCTTTTTCGTTCCGATTCTAAATTTAGCAGTCATTGTGGATGGCCTAGTTTTTTTGAAGCTCTGCGTGAGAACGCTGTGATCTACGAAGATGATAGAGCTTATGGAATGAGTAGAATAGAAGTATTGTGTGGCCGCTGCGACTCACATTTAGGTCACATATTTGACGACGGCCCTCCACCAACAGGAAAGAGATATTGCATGAATTCCATATCACTCGACTTTGCACCAGATGTACCTGTAAAAGATTCTGAGCCAGCATTGCCCCATAGAGGAAATTAATGGCGGCGTTTTTTAAATAAGGAGCACAAAAAGTACCAATCGAAATTACGGATCAAAATCTTCAATACGCTTTGTCATCTTCGTATAAGACTTTGTGAACTCTGTAGTTTAATCTGACGCTCTTTTTACCGCAAACACAGAGGAACTACACTCAAAGGACACGGAGAGATCGTAGAGCAATATCTTCCATACGCTTTATGGTCTTTATGAATGACTTTGTGTTATTTGTAGTTAAATTTTGTTTTAACTTCGTGCCATGTCAATCTCAACAGAAAAAAAGTCAATTAGCAAAGAGAGTTTTATCTCAATTATAAACCAAGGCATCCCTCGTCAACTACCTTCTAGACAAGAGTATGACTCATCCATAAATCATGCTCCTGTACGAAAAGATATTCTTAATGCAGATGAAAAAAAACTCGCCCTTCGAAATGCATTAAGATATTTTGCTGCGGATCTGCATTCCGCTCTCGCTATAGAATTTTTAGAAGAATTAAACACCTACGGTCGTATTTATATGCTTCGCTTCAGACCTACTTATGACATGTTTGCGCGTCCTATTGATTGGTACCCCGCCAAATGCCAACAGGCTGCCGCAATTATGTTAATGATTCAAAATAATTTAGATCCGCGTGTTGCACAACATCCGCATGAGTTAATTACATACGGCGGTAATGGCGCTGTATTTCAGAACTGGGCGCAATACTTACTCACTATGCAATATTTAAGTGAGATGACAGAGGAACAAACGCTCGTTATGTATAGCGGTCATCCTCTTGGGCTTTTTCCATCCAACAAAGAAGCGCCTCGTGTAGTGGTTACAAATGGGATGATGATTCCCAATTATTCGAAACCCGATGATTGGGAAAAATACAACGCACTTGGTGTCACACAATATGGGCAAATGACTGCAGGTTCGTATATGTATATTGGCCCACAAGGCATTGTGCATGGCACAACCATCACTGTAATGAATGCAGCTAGGATGTATCGAAAGAAAAATAGTATGGACCCGAATGATCATTCGCCTCTGTTGTTTGTGACTTCAGGACTTGGCGGAATGAGCGGAGCCCAACCCAAAGCTGCCACTATTGCTGGAGTAATTTCCATCACAGCAGAAGTAAATCCTAAAGCTGCTCACAAAAGACATGAACAAGGTTGGGTAGATGTTATTACTGACGATCTAGATAGTTTGTGCAGTCAAATTAAAGATGCCATATCAAATCAAAAAGTAACATCGTTTGCGTATGTAGGAAATATTGTTGAACTATGGGAAAAACTATATAGCGCAGATATCAAAGTTCATCTTGGAAGTGATCAAACATCGCTTCATAATCCATGGGCCGGAGGATATTATCCAACATGTTTTACTCTAAAGGAAAGCAACGAGATGTTAGCGAACAATCCCAAACAATTTAAAATTGAAATTCAGAAAACCCTCCGGAGGCATTCCGATATAGTTAACAAACATGCAGAACGCGGAATGTATTTTTTCGATTACGGAAATGCATTTTTGCTTGAATCTTCACGCGCAGGTGCTGATGTAATGCAACACAGCATTGACAGCGAGGGCAGGGAGCGTGAATTTAAATACCCGAGTTATGTTCAGGATATTCTTGGGCCCCTTTGTTTCGACTACGGATTTGGGCCATTTAGATGGGTTTGTTGCAGCGGAAAACCGCAAGATTTGGAATACACGGATCGCATAGCACAAAAAGTACTTGAAGGTCTTCTTGATGATGCACCTTCAGAAATTCAGCAGCAACTGCACGACAACATAGTTTGGATAAAAGAAGCCGGCAATAATAAAATGGTTGTAGGATCTCAGGCACGTATACTTTATGCAGATGCACAGGGTCGAATGCTCATTGCAAAGGCTTTTAATGATGCTATCAATCGAGGTGAAATAGGACCTGTTGTTCTTGGTCGCGATCATCATGATGTTAGCGGAACAGATTCGCCGTATCGCGAAACAAGTAATATTTATGACGGCTCTAGATTTACTGCTGATATGGCCGTGCAGAATTTTGTAGGTGACGCCTTTCGAGGTGCTACTTGGATAAGTCTACACAATGGAGGTGGTGTTGGGTGGGGCGAGGTAGTCAACGGCGGATTTGGAATGTTACTTGATGGATCTGATGATTGCGAACGCAGATTAAAAAGTATGTTGCATTGGGATGTCAACAATGGCATTGCACGCAGAGCTTGGGCAAGAAACGACGAAGCTGATTTTGCAATAAAACGTGCTATGGAGATGGAGCCTAAGCTGAAGGTCACGATTGCGAATAGAGTTGATAATGAGTTTCTGAATATGATAAAATAAAACTAATTTCCCACCGTAGTTCCGAAAAAAATCATTTATACTAAAAAAGGTCACTGAAAACCAACTTGGTAAAATTTAGAAAATGTTCGAATGTCAAATTATCATTTTTAACTGATGAAGCCTGGCACACATATTTTTTTATTCTACTACGAGACCAAATCACTGCACGTAACCTTTGTGCGTTTGGGAGGTATGCTCGAACAATTTATTATCATGTTTAAAAAAAATAAGCTGATATACCCACCTCTTAGACATTTTTTGGGAGAGTGACAATTTCGCATCAAATGCATAATCCAAGTGCCAACTATCCTTAGCAATTCAACGGATTATATCATATTTTCGATGACCATAAGGTAGATTGCGAATAAAATGCTACTAACCGAAACCTGCCTATGAGATTCACAATGCTAACCAAGCCCTCCGATAGACAGGTCCTCTATTATATTGGAGCTCTTGTTATTATCAGCAGAATTCTGACTCTTACTGAATTTAGTTTTAAATACACAGGTAGTGACGACGTGATATTCTGGCAAACTGCGATGGATTATTCGAAAGGGATTTTTCATGAGCCTTTTTTCTATGGTCAAAATTATAACTATGCTCTTGAGTCAATTATTGCGGTTCCGCTAGTGCTTTAAGGAGTGCCCGTTTACATTGCATTACCCATTATATCCTCTCTGATCGGGATTTTTCCGTTTTTTCCTTTTTCAATTTTTCTTTTCCGAAAAGGGTATACTATCCATTCATACATCTTTCTTGCTGATTCCACTTAAATTACCCATTGAATATGATATTATCACCACTGTTTCTCGGGGGTTTACTAGCGGTTTATTCTTTTGTTGTTTTTGATTTTCCCACTACTCAATCCCACTGATAGAAAATCATTCATCATATTGAGCTTATCTGTTTCTTTCGGCTATATATTTAATCCCAACTCATTAGTTTTTTCATTTTCTGTTTGTTTACATCTGTTCTTTCAAAATTAGAAGAACATGTATTTTTACATCCTTTGCTTCATAAGCACCATTCTACCGCTCATTTTCCACTATTTCAGTAAACAGTTCTATATCAAAAATCCGGATTATCTCGTTCATTCGATGTGGAATCTAAATTATGGTTTCAAAATCATGGTAAAAGGATTTCTGCATCTAGATAGGTTTTTCCGTTATCTCACTCCTGTTTTTTGGCTTGGTAACTGGGTTGTAGTTCTTGTTATATTTCTTTTGGGAGCCCTGACACTTAAAACTAGCTGGCAGAAAAGTATTAGTTTAATAGTTGGGGTTCTATTTATCCTTACTCTATTGGGCGTGAACAAAATCAATGATGATATGGGCGTAATCTTCTTATCGTCGACTAGAATGTTTTTAGCTATACCACTGCTGTTTGGATTAGCGTTATTTTGGACGAAGATGAGTTTTGAAAATGAAAAAAATTGGCGTAAGGTAATTCTTACTATTGACGTTTCAGTCTTTTTGGTCAAAATCAGTTGTTATGAAACTGTATTAAAAAAGCATACAGAAAAAACCAACTATGGAGCAGTTGCAATTAAAAAATTAGATGATTTAATCTCTGAATGCTATGAGATAAAACAAATCATCTCCCAATACGATGTTGATCTGGTTGTATTCATGCCGAATGCAGAACGCAACGAACCGAGTGTTGAATTCTATAATTACGGCTGTCCAATTTTAGAACAAATTTCATGCACGACAGTCATGAATGTTTATGAGCGCAGAACGTGGGTTTTTTTGGAAGAAAAAAGTAGCGTCCGAAAAAATATACTCCTTTCAATCCCATAACAGATCAAATAGAACAAAACGCTAATGATGTTGACTTTGAAATTGTTCACCGAAACCCTGATATGATCTCACTAAAGAATAATAATAAAACCCTCAAAGAGCTATCTGAACTTTTAAAATTTATGTTGAAAAGAAATACGTATTAAAATTTAAAACACAAAATTTAAAGGCCGTTGACAATCAGTTGAGTTAATTCGGAAAACAACAAATACCGTACACACATCCAATGTAGTCCAATATCGTAAGGATTTACGTGTTAGTTTAATACCATTCACTATACAGGACACCAATCACAATGGTATACTCTATTAAAACTTAAACCATCGGTTGTGACAATCAACAAATGCTTTTGGTACCAACCAAAACAATCTAAAAAAACCACCTCTGCAAAAGAGATGGTTTTTGATAATTCCGATACCGTAGAAGTACCAGTAATAGTCTAACACTGTTTCATTTTATTGGCCGATAACTGCTACTATCAAGGAATTTACCCC
>Ga0105048_10006182_pt1 | contig 19295 bp, 7 predicted proteins | sample MAT05_FD_78382 | JGI IMG/M metagenome (GOLD analysis project Ga0105048, IMG submission 78382) | Freshwater microbial communities from Lake Fryxell liftoff mats and glacier meltwater in Antarctica - MAT-05 | ecosystem: Environmental > Aquatic > Freshwater > Ice > Liftoff microbial mat | place... | reverse complement strand
TGCCTTTGCTCACATGATCATAACCACTTTTTGCATCGAACATAGCCGAAAGACGATTTACATATTCAACTTGTAAATTCTGACGAATTGTGTTTACGTTGCCAGCAGCGTCGGCGTTAAATATCGAATTGGTCAAGTCAACCATCATCTTGTCTAATGTGTATTTATTGCCATACAACTGACTGTCAGTAATGCGCTGTAGCACATTGCTGTTCAACAGTTGATTCAATGCTTCTTCTTGCATTGCAAGAATGCGTTCATGGATATGAGGATCTTGGTTACTGGAGAAATGATTAAATCCTCTTCTTTGAGTAAGCAAATAGTTAAATAAATCTTGTGTTTTATTATAAGCATCGGGTGAAAATGCGTACTTCGCCAAGGCTGTCATGGCTGCTTTTTGTTTATCTTCATTTACCGGTTCCAATGGACGCACCAATGAGCCTTGACCAGGAAATGCTCTGTCAAAGTGCACTCCACCTATCTGCCTTGTCATGATACGCAACTGATTAGCGTACTCTCCTGTACAAACCAAATAAGCTTGCAGCATCTCTTCATAGCTCTGATTTTTCTTTTCGAAATTGGTTTTTAATTTAGGTAAAATTGTATTTACCAAATCGCAACGCTCCGATGCATAAGCCACCGGATCGTTGGTGAGGTCATATATATTTACATCAGGGTCTATTCCTCTTCCGCTTGAACGCATATCGTCTGCATCGTTTCCATACGCAAATTCGTGATTGACACTTCTGTCAAGAATTTTTTTCATTCTATACTCCTCTCCTTTCGTATCAGCTAGTGATTCGCTGTAGCCAAATTCGATAACCCAATGATCGTACGGACCTGGACGAGTATCGCAGTATGCAGTTTGTTGTTCTGGCACAGCTTGAAAATTGAAGGCTGGATATTCCATAACACTGCTTGCAAGACCTGCCTTAGTAGCCTGCTCTGGATTTTTAACATCTGCTAATGTACTCATCGTGCTCGCGCGCATGTTGTGGGTGAGGCCAAGTGTGTGGCCTACTTCATGCAGTACCAAACGATAAAGTAATTGTTTAACAATCTCCTTTTCTGCAACTTGGTTCATTTCCAAAGCTCCTGCTGCGGCTATTCCAAACATTATATTGTGCGATGTTTGTTCGGCTGCCATACAAAAAAATGGATTACGAATTTCCACTCCTAGCTGTTTCTCCAATTCTTCGTCATTCAGAAATCCTGTATTCTTAAATACTTTTTCTGCTTTAACTCTACCGATTACAGAAACGAGTTCAAGCATAATGTCAGCTCCGAGAATTTGACCTGTCCTTGGATTTACGAAACTGGGGCCGTAACCTCCAAAAGGTGGCGCCGGAGTAGAAGTCCAACGAAGAACATTGAACCTAATATCACCGGCATCCCAAGTTGCAACGTCGGGCTGTTCTTTGCATACAACGGCATTGGTAAAACCAGCAGTTTTATAAGCTTCATTCCAGCGCTCGCATGCTTCTTTAATTATCGGGCGCAACTCAATTGGTGTCGTATTTTCAATCCAAAACGTTATTGGCTCAATAGGATCCGAAAATGCAACCCCGGGATTTTTTTTCTCCAAATTCCAGCGGTGAATTACATCTTTATATGGCGTTGGAGAAAAACTGGTCATATCGTTAATTTGTGTGCTGAAATATCCTAGGCGCGGATCATCATAACGCGGCTTAAAATTATTCACCGGCATTTCTAGGATGCTGTGCTGATAACGTACCGTTATATTTCTAGCATCTGCAAGAGCAGCCGAAGAAATATTTGGTGCTGAATTTTCAAAAACATACGATACCTTCACATCTGTATTTTGCGGATAATTGCGCACTTCATCAACTTTCGTTTTCGAAGAGCTCAAATTTCCAAGCGGCCCTGATGGTGCCCCGGGTTGTGTTGGGAATTTTACCATAGAAAATTTTTCTGACAAAAAAATAGCATCACCGTCTATGAGAAACTTCTTTTTGTCCTTGCTCACAGCTTCAATCTTCTCACTTGCCAAAACCGGATCGTTGATGTTGGCATTTGCAGATTTGCTAATCGCATTATTTTCATCGTAATAGTAGCCAGTATTTTCATGAATTATTTCGATTCTTTCGTAAGACCTCTGAAAACGAATCACTTTGCTACCGCGATATGATCCTCTAAAATATCCGGATTCAGCCGGAGCGTCTACAATATAACTGAAATAAATGAACTCTTTTATTAATTGATCTTCAGCGATTTCCAAATACATCTTTCCGCTGGTGGTATCACGCCAAATAGGAAATAAACCATCTGTAACAAAGCATTTTTTGGTGATGTCTGCAAATTTATCCTCATCCTTTTTTTCTTCTTTTTTTACCTCAGAAGCGGGCTTTTTCTTTTTTGAAAATACTCCCTGTGCCTTTATATTCATGGTTCCGACGAATGATAGCAGAACTATCGATACTATTATTTTATACATCTTACTTAGAATAATTTGAATTGATTTTGGATGCGCTAAACTATGATCAATAGAGTTCATAGAAAGTTTTTTTTTGTTTTTTTGAAAAATCACCTCTTTCTTCTTTGAGACGATATTATTGCTCTCACTTTTTTAAACTTCTTATGGAATAGTTTTGTACTTTTAGTCTGATAGATAAAGTCCGGATATGAGATACTTGCTGCTACTAACAGTTTTGCTTTTTTCAGAGTTATTAAGTTCGCAGGGATATTATATCCGTGGACAAATCACTGATTATGAAACAGGACAGCCAATCGAGAATGTGCATGTTACAATTTCTGGTGTTTCTATCGCCACTACAATCTCAGACTTTAAAGGCAACTTTGCCATTTTTTTGAGTGAAATAAACTTAACCATAGTTATCAAATTTAACGCCATTAACTATAAGCCCATAGAAATTGAAAAGAAGATTTCAGGAAAGGAAACTCTATTAGCGATTAAAATGGAATTTGCGCCAGTAATGCTTCCCGAAGTGGGAATATTTGCTGGTCCAGACACTGTTTGGAGCAATGATGTTCTTAACGTCGCGGATTTTATCCTCCGGCCTGCTGGCATGTTATTACTCACTTATGAAAAAGAAGAGCGTTGGAAAAGACAAGAGGACAGCAAAACAACTCTATATGCCGGATGCAGATTGATTTTGCTCGATTCATTAGGCAATGAAGTAACCCGATATTTAGTCAGTGAACTTTGTCGTGGTTTTCAAACCAATTTTTATGGTGATGTCTTTTTGATGAGTCATAAAAAAATTCATTTGGTTGATATTGCCGAAAGTAAAATTTCTATCTCGGAAATAGAGCGCAAAGTTTTCGAGCAACAGATAGAACCCGTGATTGACTCAATCCAACAGAGAATATATTTCAGCAATTACACGCGTAATTTTCCTGCATTCGAATATATGATTTACAACGCTAAAGACAGCACTCAGCAGTCTATGCGTTATGTGGTTGATGAGCAGATGATGAAGATGTTTAGGAGCGAATACAAGTACATGCAGCCGCGTGAAAAATTGGAAGCCTTTCGATTTGAACTCGACACGGGTATAGACCGGGAAATTATTGCTGCATACATGCGCGGATTCCAAAACACTTATTATTACGAGCCACTTAATTCTCCGTTACTAGTTGCAAATGATACTTTACTGCTTTTTGATCATACACACGACAAGTTGATACGGTTCGATCAACAAGGAAACCCAATTGACAGCACTTCGATCACATATCACAAAAACAATAAACTGCATCGCTGGTCAGAAAAACTGGTGAAGGATTTGGCAGACGAAAAAATCTATACTTATTTCGATCGCCAAGGCTATCATTATGTCAAAGCAATAGATCAATCAACAGGAGCAACAGGAAGTGCAATGAAACTCACACACCGGTATTCGGAGAACATTAGAATCCGCAAAGGTTATGTTTATTACGTTTATAGACCTTACGAAAGCGCACAGAAAAGATTTCTTTACCGCGAGCGGCTTCAATTTTGATGTTAACGAAATGACGCATGAAGTTTAAATAACAAATATTTGTCATTTTAGAGCTAATGTTCTAAGAAGTATATTCGCGTTGCTAAACCATTCAACATTTCCTAATGAAACAAATTTACGCCTTCGCAATCTGTGTCTTCTTATCATTTTTTTCATTTATTTCTAATGCACAAACAGAAGGTTCGGCCTTCACATTAACAGGAATGGGAGTTTCTACTCCATTTGCTCGCGATTACCAAACGCTGAGAATAAATCCGGCAAACCTTGATATAGAATCGCCCTATAATAAATCCATCACGCTGGGATTCTTTCAAACAGGAGTATCACTTTATTCAGAGATTCTTACCAAAACTGAATTGCGTCAAAATATTTTCCGTGAAGACATCAAAAATTTTGATCGTGCGCAGCAGTTGGAATATGCCACAGCATTTGCACAATCGAAGAATGTAATTGATGTTGATCTCACTTCATTTGGTTTTTCTGTTCAACTACCAAAAGCTGGTTCATTTGGTTTTAGTGTGAATGATCGGGTCAATTTCTATTCATCTCTCGGTCCACAAATATCAGAATTGATGTGGCTCGGAAATACTGCTGCATATTTCGAAAATCTTATTCTCGCAAACGGTGATACAATTACAAACAATCCAACTATTTCGCAGGATACTTTAGATCAAGTGATTCAAGGAATTACTTCACTTCAAAATGCACAATCACTTTCACAGCTTACCAAAGGAACGGAGATGCGCTTTTCATGGGTGCGTGAATTCAATTTAGGCTGGGGCAAAAAAATCGTTAGCAATGACAATTGGGAAATATATGGAGGGATTGGTATTAAATTCTTGGTAGGTCAAGGAATGTTAAATATAAAATCAGATGGAACACAAGCAAATGCTTTCAGTGCCCTATCGCCAGTATTTAAAATTGATTATGATACGCTTGCCAATAACAATCCTTCATCTCTCGACAATGGCGCTCCACCTCTTACCCCCGTTGGTCTAGGATTTGGTTTTGACATAGGTACAACAATAATTTTCAAGGAAAAATTTATTCTTAGCGCATCTGTGAATGATATCGGAAGCATAACTTGGGACGGCAATATCTATAAATTGAAAGATCTTGATCTCACAAATTTTAATACCAATGGACTAGAGAGTGTAAATTTTGTTGATCAAATTGAGCAGTTAAACGGTGGAGATGGATTGTTAGAATGGCAAGGCTCAGAAAAAGTAACTACTAAATTGCCGACCACTATGCGTCTTGGTTTTGGTTACGAAAATCACCCTCATTTCAAAGTTGGAATCGATTTGATTGCTCCGCTCAATGATGACATTTCTAGCATCGAAAAACCTGTAATTGCCGTAGGTGGGGAGTATAGTCCAATTCCATGGATTCATCTGCAAGCAGGGGTTGTACAAGGTGGTAACTACGGAACCAAAATACCATTGGGCATCTATTTCACTATAGGTGAAGGATCGTGGGAATTTGGAGCTTCATCGCGCGATGCATTCACATTCTTCCGTGATAACGAGCCAACCATTTCAGCCGCGTTTGGATTCCTGAGATTTAGAATGTAGGAGGAGATGAATAATGAATGATGGATGATGAATGATGGATGATAAATTAAAAATTGCGAATTACAGTGGATGAGTTCTGGGCGATAACCATCTTATTCCAAAAACTTTTATTAATTGGTCCAAAGGACTAATAAATAAATTGCTTTGGTAATGCCATAACTACATTCAAATAGTTCAATGATGTAATGCCGATATTATACCAATGTTACTCATAAAATGGTCGAAACCACATTACAAGTAACAGTGATAAATGCCGTTGTAATTGATGTTTAGTGTAATGTAGATAATCGGAATTGGACTATTACATAAATCCATACAGTATTTGACTATATTAAATGTGTATACAGTATTGAAATATCGATTTCGTGTTACCGAAATTAATCATTAAAAGATGAAAAAAATCTCGCTTTATTTTATCCACTCCAATTTGCTCAAGTCTACTTTTGTTTTAAATACACCGATGGCAACGGTTGCCTGATTGGACTCGATTGTCATTACCGTACCTGTTTGCTTGGTGTTTTGCAGTCGAACGAGTGAACCTACTTTGATGGCTTCTTGATGTCGTTGTTTTTGCTGTTCTTCTCCTCTACTCTTTTCTACTTTTTTCTTGAGTGACTTTGTTTTTCGCTCTTCATCAAGTTTTGTTTTTTCTATGGCGATGTATTTTTTAACATCCTCAAGCATTTCCTTATTTTTTGTCTGCAGACTATACGCCTCAATAAATTGTGCCATTCGTCGGCCTTGATTAAGATATTTATTGTTTCGCTCAATCGTCTCTTGTTGTTTAGCAAGACGCTCTTCCAACCTTTCTTTCTTTTTGTCAAAGTCAATGATGGTATCACTTGCCAATACTGCCGCCTGACGCGCATTTTCCGACAAAGCTTCAAATCTAGTTTTTTCTACTTGCAACGAACCTAGCAGCTCATCCATCAAAACTTTTTGATTGCTAAGTTTACTTTTTGCTGTATTGATTAAGTCCTTGCTTATACCATTTATCTGAGCCACCTCGAAAGTGAATGAACTTCCGGGTTGACCGATTGATAGACGATAAGTGGGCTCGAGTGTTTCAGCATTAAACAACATGCACCCATTCACTGCATTCTTAAGTTGGGCGGCTTTAAGTTTTATATTGCCATAGTGTGTAGTGATAACTCCGAAACATTTTCTGTTATAAAGCTCTTCAAAAAATACCTCTGCGAGCGCTCCACCTAAATCAGGATCACTGCCAGTTCCAAACTCATCAAGTAATACTAAACTTCTTTTGCCGGCGACATCAAGAAAATACTTCATACGTTTGAGTCTATAACTATAGGTACTCAATTGATTTTCTATGCTCTGATTGTCTCCAATATCTGTAAGTATTGCTGTAAAAAACGACATCCTGCTTCCTTCTGCAACGGGCACCAACAGTCCACTTTGCAACATCACTTGTAATAACCCGATGGTCTTCATTGTGATGCTTTTCCCTCCCGCGTTTGGCCCGCTTATTACAAGCATGCGGTTAAATTTATCCATTAACAAACTCTGCGGAAACGTCACCTTATTAAGCTTTCTGTTGTTCAGCAATAATATGGGATGATAAGCATTCTTTAAATCAACGACTGTTTCTTCTTCAACCAACTCCGGCAGTGATGCGTCCAAATCCAAAGCCAATCTCGACTTAGACTGAATAAAATCCAATTCAATAAGAAGTTTGTTATAGGCCTTTATCAGAGGCAGTTCGTGACGAATGCTATTTGTAAGCTGTAATAAAATTTTGCGTATTTCTACTCTCTCATCATCGTGAAGTGACTCCAATTCAAAATTATATTGAATGTTTACTTCTGGTTCTATATAGGTAAGACTTCCTGTTTTACTGCTGCTAATAACGAGACCAGGAATTTTTCTTTTGTGATTGCTGAACACAGCAAGTACCTTACGATCATTAAGAAAGGCTTCGCCAGTGTCCCCTAAAAATCCTTTGCCTTGATAATCTTTCATGATCTTAGCAAAGTTTCTCGATATGGTTCTTCGCACATGAGTTATATCTGCTCTAATTCGAGCCAAATCGGGTGAAGCGTCATCCTTTACCTGCCACTTTGAATTAAATACTTTGTCGATAGACTTTACAAGCCCTTCGCGATAGGTAACATCAACAAACAAACTAAATAAAAAAGGAAATACTTCTTGCATTCCTTCGAATGCTTTTACCATAGTATTTACCAATATACTTGCTTGATATAGTTTATGAAATCCATCCTCTTGCAGAACACTATCACGTATTGCAAGCATAGAAATTTCTGATGTCAACTCTTCAAAATCTATAGCCGGAAATGCGATGCCCTCACTGCGAATTGTCTTAAATTCTTTGGTCTGTTGTAAAGCAATTATGAGATCATCAAAATGCCTCATAGGCTCAAGATTTTTCATTCGATCCTTTGCATGCGGCTGCACACAATAGCTTTGCAGCATCGCTCTTAGAGTATCGAACTCAAGATCGTGAATGGCTTGTTCATCAAAGTGATTCATATTGTTTTTATTCGCTTGAACTTTATCATACCAAAATCATTTATTAACTGGACTAAAGGCTCATTAGTGCATCGCCTAGGTGATGCAGTAAATGCATTCAAATAGTTCAATGAGGCAAAGTCGAAAATACACATTGTAACTTATAAAATGGTGTAAACCATTTTATAAGTTACAATGGTAAACGCCGTTGCAATAGATGTTTAGTACAATGCAAAGAAACGGAATTGGGCTAATACATAAATCCAAACGGTATTGGAGTATTTTGAATGTTTGCACTGTGTTCTTAAGTTTTAATCCTCTTCGAGAAACTCAATTTTAAGTCCATCCATATCTTTTGTTTTCTCTATAAATAATTCTCTTACCGATCTTTTTATAAGGCACTCAATAGTACAATTCAATTCGATGTTTGTTCTAATCTTTTCCATCTTAAGGTCCTTCAGAATTTTCATCATTCTGGGCACATCATAATGATTAAAGCTCAATCTCAAATGATCTTTTACTTGTATTTCAACGATCTCGGCCCCTGTTAGCACCAACTTCGATGCTATTTTGTAAGCATCAATTAGGCCACTGGTACCGAGTTTTGTTCCTCCAAAATATCGAACTACGGCAATCAAAATATTTGTGAGATCGAAACGTTGTATTTGACCAAAAATTGGTCTTCCTGCAGTACCCGAAGGCTCTCCATCATCGTTTATTCTATAATGAGACTTTTGCCAGCCAATCCGCCAAGCATAACAAATGTGAGAAGCCTGTGGATGCTCTTTCCAAAGTGCTTCGAGCTTCGATTTAATTTCAGTTTCCGTCCGAACCGGACAAGCATACGCTAGGTGTTTGCTCGCCATCACACGGTAATTTGCCTGCGCTTCACTTTTTATGGTTTTATACGTGAGGTCTTTCAAAGGAAAATACGTTGTGGTAAAAATGAAATTTATGAAATAGGATTCATAATTACACTGAACACAGTAATGCTATTCGGATCGCGATCGTAGTACAACTTGTCTAGTGCACTCAAAATATTTTTAGCTCTGAAGTATGATGTGTGTAAAGCATTTTCGCCTTTTAACATCCATTGTATGGTAAAACTGCTATTCGCTTCTTTATAATTCTTTACATACTTAAGCATTTGTTTGAGTGCTTCTACTTTGGTAACACCTTCACTGGTATGAAAAAGAAAACTTTGGTTGTGACCAGGATTCACAGTTATAAGTCTCAATATAACGTGGATAGAATCCTCTTCAAAATTGAAAATGAGACTATTTTGCCCCAAACCAATGTATTTCCCCACTTCTGCCTGTAAGTTAGCAATTTCTATATTTTTATCAATTGTCATAAGAGATATCTGCCTTGATGATTTGTTCATAATTCAAAACAGGACTACAAATCTAACATCTTCTAACTGTATTGAGTATAACGATCTCAATCGAGCTTGCTATATTCTGAGTTATTACTAACATATTCTGGAACAAGATTTTTCAATTTTGATACAATTTTTTCATTTTCTTGAGAATCAAATAAAGAAACTAGATAGCCAATTTCACTTCGAACTTTTTCGAATTCATATTCTCGAACAGAGGCAATCAATATTTTGTTGTGATGAGTTGGAGTAGCATTCTCTTTACTGCTCAGTACTTCTTCGTAAAGTTTTTCACCCGGACGAAGTCCTGTAAAAACAATTTGAATATCGCGATTCAATTCTAGTCCTGATAATTTTATCATGTTTTTAGCGAGATCAACAACCTTGACACTCTCACCCATATCGAAAGCAAATATTTCACCGCCTTTACCCATACTTCCTGCTTCAAGCACAAGTTGCACAGCTTCGGGTATTGTCATAAAAAATCTAGTAACATCTTGATGTGTAACGGTAAGCGGTCCGCCCTCTTCTATCTGACGTTTAAAAATTGGAATAACAGATCCATTTGATCCCAATACATTTCCAAAACGTGTGGTGATAAATGCAGTATTACTCACTTTATTTTTCGACTGCACATAAATCTCCGCTACTCTTTTAGTAGCGCCCATTACACTTGTTGGATTTACCGCTTTATCAGTGCTGATAAGAACAAATTTCTCCACATTAAATTCATCAGAAAGATCTGCCATTACTTGTGTTCCGTACACATTGTCCAAAACGGCTTCGCTTGGATTATTTTCCATCAAAGGAACATGTTTGTAAGCAGCAGCATGAAAAACAATTTGAGGCTTAAAAAAAGTCATCATTCGACGCATGCGATCTACTTGACGAACATCACCCATTACAGCTTCAAATTTGTCCTTCCATCCAGTTTGTAACAATTCATTTTCAAGTTCAAACAATGGAGTTTCAGCCTGATCAACAAGAATCAATTTACTTGGATCATAAGCAAGCACCTGTCTCGCAAGTTCACTTCCAATACTCCCTGCTGCACCTGTTATAAGCACTGTTTTGCCTTTCATTTGGAGCATTACCGGAGTACTGTCAAGTTTAATAGCATCACGACCCAACAGATCCTCTATTCGAATATCACGAAGTTGTTTTACGCTTAGTTCGCCACCTATCCATTGTTTCACAGGAGGGATATTGGAAACTTTAACTTGATGTGCGAGTGCGCGATTAATGAATTCAGACTTTACTTTTCTGTCAATATTGGGAATGGCAATAATTACTTCTTCCACCTTGCCAGAAGTATAGAGTTCTTCAAGTTTAGCAGTGTGAAAAATATCAGCTCCCTCGAGTTTTTTTCCAGATTTTCTTTGATCATCATCTACAAAAGCAAACACTTCCATTCCCGATCTTGAGTCGCGATCGATGGCTCGTTTGGTAATCATTCCACTTTCACCTGCACCATAAATGATGACTCGTTTTCTTACTTTGTCTGGTGTTTTGAGTTCGACGTATAAAAACTTAACTGCTAAACGTCCAACCACCATAGCAAATAAGGTGAGTAAAAATTCTAGAATGATGATAGAATATGGAATAAAATACTGACCCGTAAAAAAGTGAAAACGAATCTGATTTGCCAATGCAAATACGATGGATCCTGCCGTGATTACAAAAAATATGCGCTGGGTATCTTGAGCACCAGTGTAGCGAATGATGCCTGCATAGGTCTTTCCTAACAAAAATGAAAGAATTCTTACTCCAAAAAATATAGGTAAAAAATTAATTGCCAAGTCGATCTCTAAATCTGGTGGAGCAAATTCAAAACGAACTAGATAAGCTAGAAATATAGCAACAAAACAGGTAAATACATCGATGGAAAAGATGATCCATCGCGGAGTATTTTTCTGTGGTAAGAACATGGGGGCAATATACGTTTAGTTTTAAAATTGGAAAAAGGGGCGAGAAAACGGATGAAGAATAAGAATGATTAATTAAAAATTCCGCATTACGATAGTTGATAGAGGAATGTGGCTTGCGGTCTGCGAGAGAAGTGATTTGTAGCAAGGCAGTTAACACCACTTGTAATTCTAATTCTAATACCAAAAGCATTTATTAATTGATCCACAGGACTGATCAATAAACTGCTTCAGTATTGCAGAAACTAAATTTAAATGGTTTAATTGGGTAGAGTCGAAATTACACCAATGTTGTAACAAAATGAAATATACTTTAGTCCAAAAACAAGCACAATTATTTTGGTATATTGAGCAGGAATACAAGGCTTCGTAGCAGTCGAGAGAAACCAACATTAGTCTATTACACTTATCCATTCGGCATTATATCGGCCTTTAGCATTCTAAAATTGTAAGGTATCTTCGGGCTTTTCTATCAATACAATTGGAACACTACACAAATCCAAAAAGCACTTTACCATATGAATGTGTGTACGGTATTACAATTGGCACAACATACACAAAAAAAAGCCCTCACATTTCTGTGAGAGCTTATTTAAAAAATGTAATAATCTACACCTTAATACTATTTTTCTACGATCATTTTTTCAAGGATAACTTGATCACTCGCGGTGAATTCGACCAAGTACAATCCTGCCGCTAGTGGCTGCGTAAATGAAACCACTGTGTTCATCGAAGTATCAACAAAATAGCGATTAGAATAAACGATTTTACCCATTCCATCTAAAATTCGGACGAATACATTTTCTGATTTTATACCGGTCAAATTGAGATTTAACATTTCACCGTTGTTTGGATTCGGATACAAATTGGCTTCGATCACGGAAAAATTTTCTCGTTGATTGGATGCCATTATTTCGCTCAAATCAACAACCGATTCCATTACCGAACCACCAATAAATATGTAATTCGTTTGGCCATAGGTTCCTTGTCCATAACTAAAATTTGGTCTCCAACGCACTCGATAATAGCTTTGATTTGTAAGTTGATTTGGTCCTCCAAAACTCAAGTTGAGATTGGATGATGCCCCTACTGTATTGATCTCAAAAGGAAATCCGATTACATTGGTTCCGGTACAATTCGACACCTTGGTAAATTCAACAGTAAAGGAAGTTGCAGCGCATACAAATGGTTTGGCATTTAATATCGACGCCCTCAAAAGAGTTGCTGGACATTGTTGTGTGGTCTTAGTAAAAAGCACCGAGTGTGATGCTATTGTGACCGCACAAATTGAAACACCAAGAACTGTTATTGGTGTATCGGGTTGATTGTTTCCAAAAGTCAAGTTGTTATAATTGGCATCTATTCTCACATTATACGAGCCGCCATAACGAATACCAAGTGCAACCGTCGAAAGTGGCAATTGTCCAGAATGAGTAATTGATGCCGGCGAACCTCCTGTTGATCCAGTTGGTGTAAAATTGAATGTATAATTTGTTGCTCCCGTGAACTGAGCTTTGAAATTACTGCATAGTTGATAAACACCACTTCCATCTGCGCAAAATGAATCTCTTAAATGTTTAAGACAAATTGAAAATGTTTGTCCGTTGCCACTCACTGTTCCAGCAGAAATATAATATTCTACTCCGGGAGTGAGTTGGGCATAGTTTAATGTTTCGGTACCACCGATTCCTTGGACATTTTCTGTGCTGTTGCCAAGCATAAGAGCAAAGGAAGTATTGTAAAGTGCAATTGCATTATTCTGACCTATTCCGGACATGGTGATACTCACTGCATTGGTGACCGCAAAAAACTTGTACCACACCTCAACTCCACTAAAAGCAGTGTTTTGAGGTGCACTGGTTGCTAGCAATAATGTTCCGGCCAAAACACTGCAATTTGGATAACTGTTACCTGATAAAACAATTGGAATTGCATTAAAAGGATTGTCATTTGCAGGCGGTGGACAGCTCTCATCTATTTGCCCATCACAATCATCATCTATTCCGTTGCACAACTCAGTTTTAATTACAAATGTCGCTGAGATAGAATGAGCTGTTGTAACATTAGTAAAGGTGTAAGAAGTTGTTACCGCAATTGGCAATCCATCCACAAGAACAGTCGATATAGAATAACCGCAATCCGGAGTAATGCTGTACGTTTGACTTCCATTTGCGGCAACGATTGTAACTCCTGTAGGACTTATAGCGCCACTGCCAAATGCACCCGAATTGATAATATATCCACAACTTCCATTAACATCAACAGCTATTTGCGTTCTTGGACCCTCGCATCCATTGGTTTGCGATACATAATAATTTGTAACACCAAAATTGGATGTTGACGGAGTTGGAGCGATACTAGAACCAATGCCTCCGATTGGTGATGAATACCATAATAAACTGGTTCCCGTTGCGCTTAGTGCCAGAGCGGTATTGCCAATAAAGTAGCTTAAAGGAGTTGTAACATTTGGAGGTAAAACCGCACAATCCCCGCTGCCTCCTGAGGTGCCGGAAACATTTACAGTGAGATCTATAACTTGACCAATTGAGGTAGAGAGAGGGCCGTTTGATGTGCGACAAGGAGCACCACTTGGTGGAGAGTGACTAAACTCTTGATGCCATACTCTCATCCTTGTGGAGCCGATCAGTGCTCCCGCAGGTACAGCAAATGGTTGTGATGACGTGTTGTAATTAATTATATTTCCTGTAGCGGGATATCGCTCATTAGGTCCGGTAAAATTTCCATTCTGATCCCAATCGACCCAAATTACCCAGCGGTACTCAATACTAAACCAAATATCTGCTGATAACGAGAATGTGTAGTTACTTCCCGGATCAACATTGATCGAATTTGTTGCAATTAAATTATCATATCCAACTGAACTATCGCAGTTGTAGCCCGCCACGACATTGCCACTGCCAATAGTGAGATTGGTTATTTGTTCGCCTTGAAAACAAGAAGCTCTCGACGAAGAAGTACCTGGTTGGCCTGCACAATAGGTCATTGAAACAATCTGTCTTGAACCCAACGGCGCAGTGATCGAAGGACCATAATTTGCTGTTGCGTTTGTATCTGTTAGATTAAAAATCGGTATTGTTGCATCTATCAAATTGCCTGAAAGTGCCGTTGGACTGATGTCATAAACAATCCAAAAATAATTAATTCCGGGTACCAATGCGAGATAACCATTTATAACATGACTTCCATTTGGAATGGCTACTGTTTGTCCAAATTGTGTAGTCGCAGAAAATACCGATGACGTTCCTGTGTAATAGACTTGAGCATTGGAAATATCTGCAACATTTGTTGTACCTGCGGTTGTAAATGTTAGTGAATTTAACACAGCAGAATCATCATTGCCTCCCGTATTCAAAATACTTAATGCAACAACCTGTTGATTTACCATTCCCGCCATTAGGACTGTTGTAACCTGTGTTACGGTAGAAGAAACATAAAATGCGCTACTTCTTGTTGTTGAGTTAAATGTTGTCGGTGAAGATAAATTATAACAATTCGGAGAGATGTTATATTCATACATCGTAAAATAATATGTCACACCTTGGAGAAGACCTGTTACAACAAGGCCTGTAGTTCCTGTATCATTACCATTGTACACTACAAAATTTCCTACTCCTATTTCTGACCCCAAACCGAAAATAGAATTTGATGTGTACGATATATTAAAGGCAGGATCGCTATTAACCGGAGATCCAGCTCTCGCAACGATCAATGAATTGGTGCCGTTGCCTCCGGTAAATGTAAGATTAATACTAGTAATATCGGCACATGCCAATACCAAGGTAGGTTGTGTTGTTGGCGCGCAAGAAAGGGTAGTGAAAATCCCTGTATGTCCTATCGACATATAACATGTTGATGCAGCATTGTACTCAAATATGGAATAATGATAAACTGTAGATGGCAAAAGTCCGGTAATTGCTGCGTTAGAGCCGCTTCCTGCATAGACTACAAAGTTACCAGTACCAATTTGACTGCCATTGCCAAAAACCGAATTTGCTATATAAGTTGTTCCTGAAACAGGCGAAGCATTCACTGCTGCACTTTGACGAAAAACCACAATTCTTCCTCCTGTTCCATTTCCATTGATCCATGAAAGATTCGCAGAATTTATGCCTACACTATTAGATAACGAAGATGATGCAGTAACCATTGGCACAGCACAACCTTCCTCGATAAATACTCGATAATCTTCTACTTCGCCCGCTCCGCCATCCGCTGCAGCACCTACAATTAGTTGGCAAGCTCCAATTCCAGCCAAAGTTGCACCATAACGATAACGAATACGCATTGCTGTGAGTCCCGGTGTTGCTGTGGAAGGAACACTAAAACTAGAAGTTGATTGAATGTTAATAGTTGGACCAACCGTCGCTATTCTTTCGAGTATTAAACCTCCAACTCCATAATCTCCTACTGCATCAAAAACTCCTGCCACTGAATATCCACCGAAGTAACCATCGTGATCATAATCAATCCAAGCTGCTACAAAATGTTGATTGTTAGTTGCCGTTCCAACTGTCGTTTTTAATTCATATACATTTCCTCCTGCCGTAAGATCGGCTACGGGAGTTTCATACAAATTATACGGTGAAGGAAGGGAGGTATTTGCTGTAGAATTCTGATCAATCGTTGTAGTATTACCAGCGAGGTTTACATTGATTAAACCACGCGCCCCGGTTGCGGTTGCGGAGGTGAAATTTGTTTGACAATAACAATTTAACAATGTATTTAAGGTAACTACTGCCTCTGTTGAAGGTGTCATCTCACCTGTATTATCGCAAGTTACTTCACAAATGTAAAATGCAGGATTCGATGGTAATGTAGTCGGAGTATCATAACTTTCATTGGTATTTGTTCCGGACGCCGCAATAAAAGGTCCGCCGCTTGATGATGAATATTTCCATAAAAAACTATATCCCGATTCTGCGGGCAATCCTGTCAGTTCGAGATTTGTACTGGAACCAGCACATATCAAAGCGGACTCTGCACTTGAAACATTCGGCATACCATCACACCCAGATGCAGTTGTAACAGTGAGTCGCATATTACAAAGGCGATTTGTCTGTGCTCCCGTTCCCGGCAAAACGGTCGAACAAGATGCGCTTGCTCCTCCTGCAAATCCCATGCGATCATTTCCACCTACATTGGTGTACTGGCATCCACCATAAGAACTTACCAAAAAAGGCATAGTAAAGGTATAACATACTTCTACACATAAATTGTTGACTCCATCCCACTGAAATGGGGTTGGAATAGTCAAACTGAACCATCCTGCACTTGGAAAAACGGTGCCCTGCGGCCCATAAACAGTTGTGAATGCCCCTGCATAATATCCCGAAGAGAGATCCTGTTGAATAACATTGGCCATTTTAACTGTGTAATTGGCGAGATTTACACTCGAATTAACCAAGTTGGTAATGTTAAATCCAACTGTACTGATGTCACAAATGCCGGGAGTTAGACCAGCCGCAGTCATCGCTGTTTCGATCATATCCTTGGTGTATATCAACTGATTTTTTTTGCCACATAGTCCAAAACTAACATTGCCTCCGTAAGGAGAACAAGCATTTACCGATGCTCCGGGATTTGTGCCTACTGATGGCGAACTCGTGCCAGTTCCAATTTGAATTACGGTTTGAGCTTTTGTGGTGATATTACCAACTGTAACTAAAATAAAAACAACCACAAGGCTAAGAAGCTTAAAGGAAGTTTGTACTGGATTTTTATCTACAAACTGGCAAAACTGCTTATTTGAAAGTTGATTTTTTAGCGTTTTGAGACAGTAAGCTTTTGTAGAAGAATAATAGTAAAATGTATTCATAAAATTGATCAAAGGTTAAGAGATGTGAAAGAGTTATAGGCCCTAGTTACACAAATGCTTCATAAAAAATAGTTTAGACTATTTTATCTGCATGCAATGATGAATACCGCTAGGGTGGCTGATATAGGCCAATGGCGTGAAACAGCATTGGGCCAATACAGATTTCGAAACGGTATTTTATCAATTAGAGTCACTCAAAAGTAAGGCATATTGGTTGGTTTCGGTGTGTGTGGATGATGAATAAAAAACCACCGAATTCGGGGATAGTAATGGAGATGAGTCTAATACCATTTGGACAAAATGGATTGGCCCATACCGCACGGATTTATGGAGTAGTCCAATTCCGTTTCTCTGCATTCTAATAAACATAAATCATAACGGCATTACCAAAGCAATTTATCAATCAGTCCTTTAGACCAATTAATAAATGTTTTTGGTATAATTGCGCAAGTAACCTGACTGCACCTTTATTTTGTAATCTCAACATAAACAATTGAAAATTATTAAATAGCTTTGCGCGATTTGATATTTAGCATTTGAGGAATTCGTAATTCTACCTGTTTACATCCTTTATGTCCTTTGAATCTTGTACGCCCGTTATCTAAGCACCGATACATGTCCGCTATAAACGCGCTCCTCGTCTGAACCTATTAATTGCACTTCGACACGCCAATTATAAATGTCATCTTGTGCATAATATTCTCCATCGCGAACATCACCAGTCCATGGCATAGTAAGATCTGTGGTTTCAAAAATGATAACACCCCAGCGATTAAAAATTTGGAACCGATAGTTTTCGATAAATGAAATTCCACTTACTTGAGGTAAAAATATCTCATTGATTCCATCTTTATCTGGTGTAAATGCGCTTGGTACAAATACCTGAAACAAATCGTTGATGATAACAACATCAGTGTAATCTGATCTGCACCCGTTAGAATTGAAAACTGTTAAAGTTGCATACCAAATTCCAGGCGTCGAATAACGATGCATCACATTCGGAAGTGCGGCAGAAGTTCCATCTCCAAATTGATACAACCAACTCACTGCATCGACACTTTGATTGAAGAATAATATATCCGGAGTTAGCACCGACGTTTCAGATGGTTCTGTTATATAGTATGCATTTGGTAAACTATATACAGTAACATAATCATCAAAGGTTAATGTGTCACCGCAACCCATGTCTGTTGTTGCAATAAGACTAATATCAAAAGTGCCTGAACTAATGTATTCGTGAGCAGGATTTGCTATAACGCTTTGTCCCCCGTCACCAAAATCCCATAGATATTCTACTGCTCCCGTTACCGCATTTTCAAAATTCACAACTAGTGGCACACAGCCTTCAAGAGGAAGAGCTTCAAATCCATTTATCGGTAATGGATGAATCAAATAGTTATCAGTACTTGCAGCAGTGCATCCAAATTGATTACTTGTAACAAGTTCTACATTGTACTCTCCTACTTGATCAAAAACGAACTGAGGAGATACAACTTGCGATGTCAATTGTCCGTTCACAAGCCACTCATAACCATTTGCAAAAGCAGATGTATTGTTTACTCCAACTATTTGTGGAGGATAACATGATTCCTCTCCCATCAATTCAAATTGACTTATTGGCTGAGGTGCAACAATGATGTTATAAAGGAAAGTATCAGCACATAATTGTATGTTTTGAGCAATAAGAGATACCGTAAACAACTCAGCTTCTGCACTGATATTTGTGAAAGTATGACATGGTCCAGAATTGTTGGAAGTATTACCATTGGCAAAATTCCAACTGTAAAAATTTCCTCCAGTTGTAGTGTTGGTAAAACACACTTCAAATGGACTGCATCCCAATTGTTCTAGAACAGTAAACGAGGCAAGTGGACCGTTATAAACGACAAAAGGATAAGATACAGTTGTTGTGCAAAAATTGCCACTCACCCCTGTCATTGAGATTACAAAATTTCCCGCTGTGGTGTATTCGTATTGAGGTGACGATATATCTGATGTTCCACCATTACCAAATGTCCACGAAACTTCTATTGCAGTATCAATTTCAGGAATCATTTGAACAGTGTTGTTCACACAGAGATTCGGAACATTGGTTGTAAAATCAATATCAGGTGA
>Ga0105048_10006180_pt1 | contig 19297 bp, 17 predicted proteins | sample MAT05_FD_78382 | JGI IMG/M metagenome (GOLD analysis project Ga0105048, IMG submission 78382) | Freshwater microbial communities from Lake Fryxell liftoff mats and glacier meltwater in Antarctica - MAT-05 | ecosystem: Environmental > Aquatic > Freshwater > Ice > Liftoff microbial mat | place... | reverse complement strand
GGTTTCCTGTTCAAGATGTTCGGCCTGCCTGCCGCGGCCATCGCGATCTGGCACTCGGCCAAGCCAGAGAACCGCGTGCGCGTCGGCAGCATCATGGTCTCGGCGGCCCTCACCTCGTTCCTGACGGGGATCACGGAGCCGATCGAGTTCGCGTTCCTGTTCGTCGCCCCGATCCTGTACGCGCTCCACGCGCTGCTGGCGGGCACGGCGTTCCTGATCCTGTACGCGTTCGGGGCCAAACTGGGGTTCACGTTCTCGCACGGGTTCATCGACTTCGCGCTGTTCTTCGCGATGGACACCAGACCGTGGCTCGTGTTCATCCTCGGGCCGATCTACGCGGCCCTGTACTACGGCGGCTTCCGTCTCGCCATCCAGATGCTCGACCTGAAGACCCCGGGCCGCGAGAAGGAAGAGGTCGCGCTGGCTGAGTCGCAGGTGGTGGCGGCTGAAAGCTTCACGCGGCAGCTGGTGCTAGCCTTCGGCGGTCGGAGCAACATCCAGGATCTGGACGCGTGCATCACACGGCTTCGCGTTGGGCTGGTCGATGTCCGCAAGGCCAGTCCGGATCGGCTGAAGGCGCTCGGCGCGGCCGGCGTCGTGGTGGTCGGCAACGGCATGCAGGCGATCTTCGGCACGCGCTCGGAGAACCTGAAGACCGACATGGACGAGTACCTGCGGGTGGCAGGGCCTGAAGCCGACATGGCGGACGAGGCACCGCCGTCGGTCGAGTACGCACAGCGCGGCATCACGCCGAAGCTACGCGACCCCGAGGCACCCCAGAAGGTGCGCGACTTCATCGCGGCACTGGGCGGCGCGGGGAACATCGCCAAGGTCGAAGCATGCGCCGAGACGCGCCTGCGGCTGGAGCTTGGCGACGGGGCGACCGTAGACGAGGCTGCCCTGCTTTCGGCAGGGGCGGCCGGCGTGATGCGGCTACCGGGGAAGGTGCTGCACCTGATCGTTGGCCTCAACGCGGACCAGTTTGCCGCTGAGATGCAGGCGCAGATCGCGCACACCGGGGCCGAGAAGCGGCAGAAGGCGAGGATGGCCAGTCCATCGGTGGCCGCCTAACACTACTTTGGCGTACCGATCAGCAGCGAACGGCGGCGGTGCGCGCGTGTCGGCCTGGAAGTCCTTCAGGCCGACACGCGACGTAATGTCCAGCAGATGAACACATCATCATGACGGGTTGCCGCTGGCCTGCCATGATGGAAGGTGAGATTGGGAGTGGGAAGGGTGTCGTCTTCGTCATCGTCGTGCCTGACCGCGTAGACGGGGCGCGTCCGCACTGCCAGAGGTGTCCAGGATGACCGAGCACGCCGCGCCGACGCACCATTCTGAGGTCCGCGCCGACCTGACGTGTGTGCTCTGTGGACGCACCGCCGGCAAGGTGCAGGGTTCGAGCCTCCGGCCCTACACGCGCATGTCGCTCCAGGTTGAAGATCCCCAGCGTCTCGAAGCCGTTCGGCTGCTGCGCTGCCCCGCCTGCTCGGGGCGGCTCTGGCTCCAGAACCGCGAAGATGTCCGCGTCAGCGATCGGCCACTGAGCTCGGAAGAGCTTCGGCCGCGCCGGGGTCGGCCCCCGAAGATCCGGCGGGCGTCGTAACCGCAGTAGCACCGACGCCCGGAGCACGCGGTCCGGCATGGCCCGGCTCGGGTGTCTGCACGGGATCCTTGAACGTCGGGATAAACTTGTACCCCTTGCCGGGCACGGTCGCGATGAAACGCGGCTTCCGCCAGTCGTTCTGGAGCTTCGCGCGCAGGTTCCGGACGTGGCGGTCAACGATGTTGCTCTCGGACACGTAGTCCACGCCCCAGAGTGAATCGAGAATCTCGTCGCGCGTCACGATCTGCCCAGCGTGCGCCACCAGCAGGTAGAGCAAACTTTGCTCCAGGCCCGTCAGGTGAATCTCTGACGTGCCGGCGCGAACCTGACGTTGCATGATGTCAATCTCGATGTCGCCGAGCCGGATGACTGGGTCGATCTGGATCGCCTGCCCATAGCTGCGCCGGGTGATCGCCAGCACCCGCGCCAGCAACTCTTCGGGCGAGAACGGGATCGTCATGATGTCGTCCACGCCCTGCTCGAACGCGGCCAACTTCGTCCGCAAATCGCCGCGCCGGGTCAGCGCCAGCGTCGGGATGCGCGCGCCGCCTTCCGACACGTGATCCAGCCGCTGCACGAGCCGCTCGCCGCCGATGTCCATGTCGATGACGGCAAGGTGCGGGTGCCACTCGTCCAGCACCACTGTTGCCTCATCGAGATTGAGTGCCTTGCGGGTCAGGTAGACGCCGTGATTGAGGGTGAACGCGATCACATCCGCGATCAGCGGCTGTTCCACCATGACCAGGACCCGGGCCTTGCCGCTCAGCGGAGACTTCTGCACGCGACTACCTCACTGCCAGCAACGTCGGCAGCCCACGCTGCAAGACACCTTGAGTTGTCCGGAACCGGCCATGCCTGTGCATTCTCGCACATTCTGGGCTGCACAAGTCCGTTGCCCTGCCCGTTGTCAAGCACCTGAACATGTGTTTGGCGCATGTGGTGCCGCACGATGACGATATACTCATGTCGGCGTGTCGGCGCGTGTGCGATGGTCGCACGGGCGAATCCGCGGCTCTCGCGCGAACGGCACGCCCGCAGGAGGTGCCCCGTGGGTGAGAAACCACGAAACAAGGGAAGTGAAAAGACGCCGAAAGCCCCAAAACGCGGCGTCCGTCCACACGAACAGCGCGAACAGGATTCCGCCTTCAAGCCATCAGAGTCGCCCACGAAGCCACCTGCCGACCGCAAGGCGCCGAAGGCATAACGGCCATCATACCGTACGCAGCAACGGGCAACGGTCGCGCGGGCGCACCTGCCCGACAGGGCAGGACGAGCGTCAGGCACCTGATGTGTGTGATGCTTCCTTCTGGTGGACCGTCGTGCAGCGCACGACGGCCAGGAGATGCACATGAACGCGCTTGCTGATGCGCTGGCCGATCGGAATGTGCGCGGCGACCTCGTCTGCACCCAATGCGCGCGAGTGGCTGGCACCGTTCAGGGGGCGAATGTCCGCCTGGCGAAGACGGTGGCGCTGCACGTGCAAGATCCCCAACATGTTGACATGGTGCGGCGGTTGCGCTGCCCGGCCTGCTCGGGGCGGCTCTGGCTGCAGGATCGCGAAGAAGTCCCCATCGACCCGCTCGCGTTCGACCGCGAGGCACTTCGCCCCCGCCGGGGCCGGACCAGCAAGGACACACCCAAGCGCTGATAGCCAGCATGAGTATTTCCTCATGCGGAATGCCCCAGGACATGCCATGGTGTGCATGGTGCGGTTTCTCTCGCGACGCGCTGGCGACTAAATCGACAGTCGCAAAGGAGCACCGTTTGCGAGAGACCGGCACCAGGATGGTCCCGAAACTCGGGAGCAGAGGTGCGCGGCCATGGCAACCGAAGAATGCTACGTGCAAGCACAGTACGAGGTAGTTCCATCGGCCAACGGTGTGACGAGTGCACACCGTGGCCATCAGCCGTCGCTCACGCCACCCACAGACGCCCACGCGGCCGCCCTGGGGCATGAGAACGGACCGTCCGACGGGGCCGTGAACGCTGCGTCAGGCGCGCATGCTGACCCCCGGCTCCGTCTCGTGCCGGATGATCTCGCCGGGGAGGTTCCACGGCCGGGCCGGGGACACGCGGAAGAGTTCGGGCGGGTGCTTCGAGGGTTGCGCCCCGACGATGAGCGTGGGGCAGCCAACGGACACGGCCAGGCATCGACGCTGGCTGAGCGCATCGTCGCGACCACCGGCGAAGCGCTGCTGGTACTCGACGGGGACTTCCGCGTGCGCCAGACCAATCCCGCCTACGACGAGTTATTCCGCCTCACGCCCGAGCAGTCCGCACAGCAGGACTTCTTCGCGCTCGGCGGCGGCCAGTGGGACGCTCGGGGGCTTGGTGCACGCCTCCTCGACGTCCTCAGCGTGGATAGCCGGCTGGAAGATTTCGCCGTTGAAGGCGACTTCCCAACGGTGGGCCGGCGCACAATGGTGTTGAACGGCCGTCGGCTGACCAGTCCGGACGGCGAAGCGTTGGTGCTCCTGACCATCCACGACACCACCGACAGCATGGCGACCGAACAGGAGCGCCGAGACTTTATCCTCCTGCTCGCCCATGAGTTGAAAAACCCGTTGACGACGATCATGGGGTACGTGCAGTTCGCCCAGCGGCCGACGGCCGACCGTGAGGAGGCGCTTGCCGTCATCATGACGCAGGCGGAGCACCTCAACCGTCTCATCGAGGACATTCTGGCCGTCTCAACGCGCGGAGCCGCGCAGCTGCGCCTCTCTGTTCAACGGTTGGATCTGGCGGCGCTGGCCAGTGCGTCAGTGCAACAGGTGCAACACCTTAACCCGGCCCGCTCGGTTCGCCTCGAAGTCCCGAACCGGCCGATCTTCGGCCTGTGGGATGGCAGCCGGCTGTCGCAGGTGTTCGCCAATCTGCTCGGAAATGCGATCAAGTATTCGTCGGCTGGCAGCGAAGTGGTCATGCGTCTTGACGAGCATGGTGCCGCCGCGCACGTCAGCGTGCAGGATCAGGGTCGGGGCATCTCGCCCGACGATTTTCCGCGCCTCTTTGATCGCTTCTATCGCGTGTCTGCCACAGCCCACAAGATGCAGGGGCTAGGGATCGGGCTCCACGTCGTGAAAACGCTGGTCGCGGCGCACGGCGGATCGGTCAGCGTCGAGTCCGTGCTCGGCCTGGGGAGCACATTCCGGGTGACGCTCCCCATGGTTCCGCCGCCGCCCGCGCCTCCAGCTTCTGCCACCTGACCGCTTCTCGCACGACAGCGCGTACGCTGCAACCAGCACCATAGGCTGAAGCCAATAGCATCTATTGATACCAGCCGACGCATCCGGTGTGTTGACCACCTACGTCCACTATCTTGCCCGTCGCGGTTCTGCTGCGGCGGCCTCTGGCGCATCCGAGCGACTGACCAGTCAACTGGAGGGCACGCGGGGGAATTGTTGCCTGTCCGACCTCCTTTTTGTGTTGGCGAGCATCGGCCAGTGCACCGCATGGTGCGACGCGGAGGACTCTGTGCCGCAAGATCGCCCTACCCCGGCCCGGCCTGGCGCGACGGCACGGGCTAACCGTCGCGTCTCCGGGCAGTTGAAGCCATGCCCGCTTACGAAGACCGTGAGACGAGGCATGCTGAGAGGTTCCTCCGCTGGTGGTGTGGGGCGGCGCTCCGCCACTTCGCGTAGGGCGTTCGGAGGCCGGCCTGGTTACGAGGCCTGGGGACCCCGTCAGCACCGGAGACATGGGCGACCAGCCGGCCGGGCAGCGCTACTCGCCGGTCTGGCCGTCCGTCAACTCGCGCAGGATATCGGCGTGGCCATTGTGGCGCGCGGTCTCCTCGATCATGTGGACGAGGATGCGCCGCAGGGAGTGCGGTCGCTCGGGGCTGAGCGCCATCGTCTCGGTGGAAGGCGCGGCAGCCACAATGCCCTTGGATTCGGCGATCTCGGCGCGGTAGAACGCGATGATGCCGGCACCGGTCTCGTGCGGCTCGATGCGGAAGTCGGCCCCGGGGTCGCCGCTGCGCCACGGGACCGAGAGCGGTCGCCCCATGAACCGAATCTGGAACCAGTTCCGCTCCACGTACGCCATGTGCTTAACCAGGCCCAGGAGGGTCATGCCAGACGGCGTCTTCTCCTGAGTGAGCTGCGCGTCGGTCAGGCCCGCCACTTTCCAGAGCAGCGTATCGCGCTGGAAATCAAGGAACGCTTCGAGCAACTCCTTCTCGGGTCCGCTGGCTGGCCGGGCTTGCCGCTCCTGCCCGGTCAGGCTGAACACCGGCGGGTCTGGCACGTCAGCCGGGTGCTGGCGATCATCGTCGGTCATCTCGTGGCCTCCACAACGGTTGTCCAGTCGCTCTACGCGCACGGCGGGTTTGGCGGCTGCACCAGGCGCACTCAACGCGGCGTCAGGGCGGTCGTCAGCCCTCGCTCGCAACGCTGACGGCTTCCATCAGGTCGTCACGCAGGTGCCCCAGCAGCATGGCAAACTCAGGGCCGTCACCCAGGGCCGAAAGGTGTGCCAGTTCGTCGAGCAGGCCGGGTGCGTCCGTCTCCGCGTCGGACTGTTGCAGCGCAAACAGCAACGGGAATGTCGCTGCGCCGCCTGCGCCTGCCGCCCTAGCGAGTACGGTCTGAATCGCGTCGTCTTCCAGCGATCGCACGCTGATCTCACCGATGCGGATTGCTACCATCTGTCTGCTCTCCCTCCCCCGGCGCGACCAGCCCAGACCGTACCCGGATCACGCTGTGCATCGCCAGTGCCGTAGGTGGCTCTGACATTTCGCGTGCCGGCGAGCCGACGGTGGCCGTCGCCTACAATGCTGGCACCGAGCTATGAGGGATCGAGCCGTGGCCGACAGCAGCAAGAACATGAGCGTGCGGGCAGAGCAGGGGACCGGGCCAGACCAGAATCTGGTGCGGGTCAGCCGCGACGGGCGCATCGGCCCGTCGCCGGTCGCCAGCCGGCAGGAGCTTGACGAGCATTCGAAGCGCATCCAGCAAGCTACCGCGCCGCCGGAACCGCCGCGCCGCTTCGAAGTCGCGCGCCGCACCGACAATGAACTGATCCTGTTCGTCACCGAACGCCGCGAAAGCTGGATTGTCTACCCGCCGCGCTCGCAGTACGAGTTCCTCGACCGCCGATCAGCCGCGACTGTGCTGGTGGAGCACCATCCCTGGGCACCGTATTCGCCCGTCGCCATGCACGATGTCGAGGCAAGTACCGGTTGTCGCGAGCACGGCGTCGCCTGCGGTGCGAGCGCGGCGATTCAAGCGGGCGTTCGCGGCGGCTGGAACCCGTTCGCCTGACCGCGCGTCGAGTGGCGTGGTCCGCTGACGCTGAGTGTCAGGCGAGGCGGGTGAGCAAGCGCAGGCCGACCCGCACGATGCGCCCCCGGTGGCCGCTGAACAGGCTCTCCTCAAGTGCGTAGCTGGCCGCCTGCTGCAAGCCGACGGCGTAGGTTGGGTAGACGTGGACGGCTGCGGCCAGTTGCCCCAGCGTCTTCCGCTGGTCGATGGCAGCAATGGCCTCCTGGAGCATCTCGCCGGCCCGCGCCGCGACGATGTGTGCCCCGATGATGGTGCCGTTGCCCCGGTAGATCAGTTTGACGAGGCCGTGCCGATCTTCGCTGGCCTGGGCGCGGTCCACGCGGGCGAGCGGCAGCGCGTACGAGCGCACGTCGCGGCCGAAGCGGGCGCGAGCCTCCGCTTCCGTCAGGCCGGCCCGCGCAACCTCCGGATCAGTGAAGACAGCCCACGGGGTCGGGCCGCTTCGCGTGCGTGTGCGTCCCGGCAGCAGCGCGTTGCGCGTGGCCTGATAGGCCTGAGTCGCTGCCAGATGCGTGAACTGCTCGCCGCCGATGACATCGCCGCAGGCGTAGATGTGCGGCTGGCTCGTCTGGAGGTACGCGTTCACCCTGATGCCGCGCGCACCGTGGGCCACGCCCGCGCGCTCCAACCCGAGGCCGTCCACGACGGGCACACGGCCAGTTGCGACCAGCAGCGCGTCGCCGGTGAAGCGCTCGCCGCCCGCCACGACCGCAATCGCGTCGCCATCCTGCTCGACGCGCTCGGCCGCGAGACCCAGCCGGACGTTCACGCCTTCGTCGCGCAGGACATCGGTCAGGATGCCCGCACAGTCTGATTCTGCGGCGGGCAGCAGGCTGGCGTTGCGCTGTATCAGCGTCACCATCGAGCCGAGCCGGGCGAATGCCTGGCTCATCTCGACGCCGACGGGGCCGCCGCCGACCACCAGCAGCCGGCGCGGCAGCGTCTTCAGGGTGAACAGGTCTTCGTAGGTCAGGTACGGCACTCGGTCCAGTCCGGGGATGCTCGGGCGGGCGGGCCGCGAGCCGGTGCAGAGCAGAAATCGCTTGCCGCGCACGAGTTTGCCGCCCGCCTGGATCGTGTGCGAGTCCACGAACCGGGCAGCCCCGAGCAGCACCGACACGCCCTGCCGCTCCAGCGCCTCGGGCCGGTCGTGCTCGTAGATGCGCCCGATGACTTCCTGGATGTGCGCCGACACCTGGACCATATCCACGGTTGGCTCGCTGCCAGCCAGCCCGAAGCGCACGGCGTGGCGCTGATCGTGCGCGGCCTGGGCCACTCGAAGCAGCGCCTTGCTGGGCACGCAGCCGGTGAACAGGCAGTCACCGCCGGGCCGGTCGCGCTCCACCAGGGCGACCCGCACGCCGAGCTTCGCGGCCAGCGGTGCGGCCAGCAGCCCCGCCGACCCGGCCCCAATCACCACGAAGTCGAATTGTTCGCTCACGAGGCGGCCTGCTGCTGGCCAGCGCGGTGCCGCGCAATCTCCGCGCGCAGCTCCACGAAGGCCGGGTCGATCTCGAACGCGTACCCATCCCAGTAGCCATCACGAGCGGGCACGTAGCGGCGCGGTGCTGCCAGATCGCCGGCCAGTGCCCGCGCCTTCAGTCGGCGCTGCACCTCGGCGCGTGCCCCCCGTGCACCGAGCGCGGCCACCTCGGTTGCTGGCAACGGCTCCAGCACCGACATGGTGACACGCTGCCCGTACCGCAGGCGCGGTGTGTATGGGTGCTCCCAGACCCGGTGGCTGCCCGTCAGCACGACCGGCAGGATCGAGCGGTTCAGGGCGGCTGCCAGTGCGAACGGCCCGGCCCGAAAGTCCGTCTCGATGCCCAGGATGCTGCCCTGCGGGAACAGCACCAGGCTCTCCCCACTGGCGAAGACGGCCGGTGCCTGCCGGTGCAACTGCCGATAGCTGACGGCACCGGCTTCTGGACAGACAACCAGTTGGCCGGTGTCGCGGAGGACTGCCCCGAAGTGCCGCCAGTCGAACAACTCATCGCGCGCCGCAAAGCGCAGGGCCAGCGGCAGGTGGAACAGCGCCACCGTATCCGCGAACCCCTCGTGCAGCGGCGTCACAACGTACCGCTCCTGCGGGTCGATGTGGTGCAGTCCGTCGACCTCAAGCCGGATGCCCAGGTGCTGGCGCAGGCCGCGCGCCCACCAGCGGAGCAGGAGGTGTAGCTCGCGGCGACGGCCCGCCCGCCCGAGCAGGCGGGCAGCGTGCAGCGGCGCGCCAAGCCAGAATCCGAGGCCCAGCGCGGCGTACGCCTGTTGCCGCCGATCCGGCAGTGCCACCAGCCCGTCGAGCAGCGTGTGCGGCGCGGGTGCTTCGACGAGGTCTGCGCTGATCAACGGCCTCACTGCGCCGGCCAGCCGGCCGCGCAGCGCCGCCACTCATCGACGCCGTCCACCATCTGCTGCTCTTGCTTCCTGCACATCATCTGCGCCTCACGCTAACTGTACGTCGTGCGAGGCGGCGCGGACTCACACCTCGCCGCGCATTGGACGCCCGATGTCGGCGACTTGGGCAGCCCCCGACCCTTCAGGTGCCCTTGAATCGTTCACCTGGCCGATTGCGCCCATCCGGATCCCCGGATGCCGAAATCTACGGAAGAAGGCGTGTGGCGGCTGCCGCCCTCGGCGTTCCTAGAATTTTCGTTATGATCCACCCTGCCAATCATGGCTCCGCGCCGGGCCGGCGATGGGCGGGAGAGCAGATGGGCAAGCGCCCCAGCGGTATCCGAAGAAGCGAGGACGTATGACGGGCAAGGATGCAACGACACTGCTGCGGGAGATGATCCGCATCCGCACAGCGGAGGAGACGGTTGCCCGTCTCTACCCCGAGCAGGAGATGCGGACGCCGACCCACTTCTCAATCGGCCAGGAGGCCGTGTCGGTCGGCGTCTGTCAGGCGCTGGAGATCACCGATGTTGCCTACAGCGGGCACCGTTGTCACGGCGAGTATCTCGCCAAGGGCGGCAGCCTGTTGGGGATGTTTGCGGAGCTGTACGGCCGCGTCGATGGCTGCTGCAAGGGGCGCGGCGGCTCGGTCCACCTGAACGCGCCGGAGGTCGGGCTTGTCGCCTCCTCGGCGATTCTCGGGGAGACGATTGCGACGGCTGTCGGCTCGGCCTGGGCCTTCAAGATGGACGGCGTGTCCCGTATCGCCGTGACCTTCTTTGGTGATGGCGTGACCGAAGAGGGGATCATGCACGAGTCCCTGAACTTCGCGTCAGTCCTGCACCTGCCGGTCATCTTCGTCTGTGGCAACAACGGTCTCTCCACGAACACGCCGCTCTCGGTGCGCCAGCCCAGGGGCCATGAGATCTGGAAGTGGGCGGCCGGGTACGGCATCGCCTCGGCGCTGGTGGACGGCAACGATGTCTTCTCGGTCTATGAGGGGGCGCAGAAGGCCGTCGAGCATGTGCGGGCCGGCAAGGGGCCGTACTTCCTTGAGGCAACGTACTTCCGCGCGCGCGTGCACGTCGGCTTCGAGACGGACGAGATGAAGAAGTTCGCGTTCCGCTCGAAGGCGGACGTTGAGGCCGGTCTGGCGCTGGACCCGATTGCGCGGGCCACCAGGAAGTTGGTCGCTGATGGCGTCTGCACCGAGGCGGATGTCAACGACTGGACGGCGACGTATCTGCGCGAGCTTGACGACGTGGTCGCGGCGGCAAAGGCCAGCCCGTACCCGTCTACTGATGACCTGCTGGTCGGGACGTATTAGGAGAGCACTGCACGATGCGACCACTGAAGTACAACCAGGCCATCAGCGAAGCGACCGTTCAGTGCATGCAGGCTGACCCGAACATCTTCGTGGCGGGGATCGGCATCAAGGATGCGGGCGGCATGTTCGGCACCACCGAAGAGGCGAACGAGCTGTTCCCGGATCGCGTCTTCGACATCCCGAACTGCGAGAACGCCTTTGCCGGCATCACCATCGGCGCGGCGGCAATGGGCAAGCGCCCGCTCGTCGTCCACCCGCGGAACGACTTCATGTTCCTGGCGACCGACCAGTTGCTGAACCTGGCCGCCAAGTGGAAGTACATGTACCAGAACGGCACCAGCGTGCCGGTCGTCACGCGGGCGTCCGTTGGTCGGGGCTTCGGGCAGGGTGCCACCCATTCGCAGAGCCTGCACGCCCTGTTCGGGCACTTTCCCGGCATCTACGTCGCGACGCCGTGCTTCCCGTCTGACATGAAGGGGCTGCTGGCCTCGGCGCTGACTGGCGATGTGCCGGTGGTCTTCATCGAAAACCGGGCCGTCTACAACCTCGAGGACGACGTGCCGGAAGAGCTGTACACGATTCCGTTCGGCAAGGGCCGGATCGTCCGTGAGGGCACGGACGTGACCATCGTCGGGGCGTCGCTGATGGCCTACGAGGCGATGCGCGCGGCCGAGATACTTGCCACCGAGCACGGCATCAGCGCGGAGGTGATCGATCCCAGATCGATCAGGCCGCTCGACGAAGAGATCATCCTGAACTCGATTGCGAAGACCGGGCATCTGGTGGTGGCCGACACCAGTTGGGCAACCTACGGCTTCGCCGCCGAGGTGGCCGCCGTGGCCGCCGAAAAGGGCTTTAGCAGCCTGCGTGCACCGGTGCGCCGCGTGACGCTGCCGGACAGCCCGGCGCCGGTGTCCAAGCCCCTGGAAGACGCCTTCCACCCGTCACCCAAGAGCATTGCCGAGGCGTGCCTGGAGGTGTTGCGGAGCGATGTCCAGGTGGCATCGCACGCCCGCGACGTGCAGGAAGCGTTCGCCGGTCCGTACTGACTTGTAGGGGCGTGCCCTCACCCCCCAACCCCTTCTCCCACAAGTGGGAGAAGGGGAGACTACTTCCTGACGACTGGCTCCGCGGCCATGGAAAGTGGAGACGCTATGAAGAACATCCTGGTGATCGGCGGGGCGGGCTACGTCGGTGCCGTCCTGGTGCCGAAGCTGCTCGACCAGGGGTACGCGGTGCGCGTCCTTGACCTGATGCTGTTTGGCGAGGACGTCCTACCCACGCACCCGAAGCTCGAAGTCATCAAGGGTGACATGCGTGACAAGGACGTGTTGGCGAAAGCTAACCGCGACATGGACGCCGTCATCCAACTTGCCTGCATCTCGAACGACCCGAGCTTTGAGCTTGACCCGGAACTGAGCAAGTCGATCAACTTCGACGCGATCGAGCCGACCGTCGCCTTCGCGCGGGAGTTCGGTGCGACGCGCTACGTCTACGCGTCCACGTCGAGCGTGTACGGCGTGAGCGACGCGCCCGAAGTGACCGAAGACCACCCATTGATCCCGCTGACCGACTACAACAAGTACAAGGGGCTGACCGAGCCTCACGTGCTCAAGTACGCCACCGACGACTTTGTGCCGGTCATCATTCGGCCGGCCACCGTCTGCGGCTACTCGCCCCGCCTGCGCCTGGACCTGACCGTCAACATCTTGACGGCGAAGGCGGTCACGACGAAGGAAGTGACGGTGTTTGGCGGTAGCCAGAAGCGCCCGAACATTCACGTCGAGGACATCGCGGAGTTGTACATCGACCTGCTGTCCCGCCCGAAGGAACTCATCAGCGGTGAGACGTTCAACGCGGCGTACGAGAATCACACGGTGTCACAGTTGGCCGAGATCGTCCGCGACACGGTGATGCGCGAGATGCCGGAACTGGGCGAGATTGCGATCACGACGACGCCGAGCAACGATCTGCGGAGCTATCACGTCTCGTCTGCGAAGATCAAGAACGCCCTCGGCTGGGAGCCGAAGCGCACGATTGACGACGCGGTGGTCGGGCTGTGCGAGGCGTTCAAGGATGGCCGTATCCCGATGGACGCCTTGACCAGCACGAAGTACATCAATGTGAAGACGGTGCAGGCGGCGGGCCTGAAGTGAGTAGACAGGAGTCAGGAGACAGGAGTCAGTAGAAGGTTCTCCCTCTCCCACTAGCGACACGGCGAGGCCCGGCGGGAGGGACTCCGTCGGTCGCGAGGGAGCGGGACTCGGGTTGAGGAGTCTTCTGACTCCTGTCTCCTGACTCCTCGTCCTCGTCTCCTCTCAAGGAGTCTCTGTGACCCATCGCGCGATAGTCACCGGTGGGGCCGGCTTCATCGGCAGCCACATGGTGGACCTGCTGCTTGAGCGCGGCTTTCACGTCGCGGTCATCGACAACCTGAAGACGGGCCGCCTCTCCAACCTGGAGCATCACAAGGCCGAGCCGCGCCTTGAGGTCCACACCATCGACATGGCGACCCTGCCGACGGATTCGCCGATCTTCAAGGACACGGACTACGTGTTCCACTTCGGCGGCCTGGGCGACATCGTGCCGTCCATCGAGCGCCCGTTGGATTACACCCACGCCAACATCACCGGCACGCTGTCGGTGCTGGAAGCATCGCGACAGGCCGCCGTCAAGAAGGTCGTCTACGCCGCGTCGTCGTCGTGCTACGGCGCGAATCCCGAGGTGCCGACGACCGAAGCTGCGAAGATCCAGCCAGAGTACCCGTACGCCTTCAGCAAGTGGGCCGGTGAGGAAGCCGTCTTCCACTGGGGCACCGTCTACGGGCTGCCGGTCGCCTCGATCCGCATGTTCAACGTCTATGGGCCGCGCGTGCGGACGACCGGGGTGTATGGCGCGGTCTTCGGCGTGTTCCTGGCGCAGAAGCTGAAGGGCAAGCCGCTGACGGTCGTGGGCGACGGCACCCAGACCCGCGACTTTGTGTACGTGACGGATGTGTGCCGCGCGTTCCTGCTGGCCGCCGAGTCGAGCATTACCGGCGAGGTGTACAACCTGGGGGCTGGCAATCCGCAGCCAATCAACAAGCTGGTGAGCTTGATTGGCGGCGAGGTCGTACACTTGCCGAAGCGGCCAGGTGAGCCCGAATGCACCTGGGCCGACATCTCGAAGATCCAGCAGGCTCTCGGCTGGTCGCCAACGGTCTCCTTTGAGGAGGGCGTGGCAACAATGCTCGAACACATCGAGCACTGGGCGGATGCCCCGGTGTGGGATCCCGCCTCAATCGCGGAGGCGACGAAGACATGGTTTCAGTTCCTGACCCGTTGAAGCTGAAGACGCGGTACCAGCACAAGATTAAGACCCTAGCCGAGTTGGCCGAGGCCATTGGGCCACGCCCGCGCAAGCAGAGCGTCATCATGTGCCACGGCACTTTCGACATCGTGCATCCTGGGCATCTGCGCCACATGCAGTACGCCAAGGAGAAGGCCGACCTGCTCATTGCCAGCGTCACTGCCGACGAGCACATCATGAAGGCAAACCATCGTCCGTACGTGCCCCAGGAACTTCGCGCGGCGAACCTGGCGGCGCTGGAGATGGTCGACTTCGTGATTGTTGATCCGAACGCGACGCCGATCGAGCATATGCGGGCGCTGCAACCGGACTTCTTCGCGAAGGGGTACGAGTACTTCGCGAACGGGGTGCCGCCGAAGACGCAAGAAGAGCTGGACACGCTGGCCGACTACGGCGGTGAGATGGTGTTCACGCCCGGCGACATCGTGTACTCGTCGTCGGCCATCATCGAGTCGTCGCCGCCGAACCTGGGCATTGAGAAGCTGCTGGCGCTGATGGACTCGGAGGGCATCACGTTTGATACTCTCCGCAACGCGCTGCACAGTTTGACCGGCCTGAAGGTGCACGTGGTCGGTGACACGATTGTGGACACCTACTCATACTGTACGCTGCTGGGCGCGACGGCGAAATCACCGACGTTCAGCGTGAAGCACGACTTCAGCGAGCGGTTTGCGGGCGGCGCGGCCGTGGTGGCGCGACACATGAAGACGGCCGGTGCCGACGTCACCTTCACAACGGTCCTTGGCGACGACGATCTGCGGCAGTATGTCATTGATGATCTGGAGAAGGCTGGCGTCCACGTGGCGGCCTACATTGATGCGACGCGCCCGACGACGCACAAGGAGCGGTTCATCACCGACGGTTACAAGATGCTCCAGGTGGACCGAGTGGATAACCGGAGCATCGGGCCGCGCGTGATGGACTCGATGACGCGCTCGCTGCGGGAGACGGCCAGCGATCTCGTCATCTTCAGCGACTTCCGCCACGGCATCTTCAACCGCCAGACCATTGGCGAGTTGAAGGCGGCGATCCCGGCCGGCGCGATCAAGGCTGCTGACAGCCAGGTGTCGAACCGCTGGGGCAACATCCTCGACTTCACAGACTTCGACCTCATTACGCCGAACGAGCGCGAGGCCCGCTTTGCGCTGGGCGACCAGGACTCGGTGGTGCGGCCGTTGGCGCTGGAACTGTTCCGCGAGGCGCGCGCCCGCTTCCTGATCTTGAAGCTGGGCGAGCGCGGAGTGATCGCGTACCGCACGGCTGGCCCGCAGCCGCGCGACTTCTTCACGATTGACAGCTTCGTTGACCGGCTGGTAGACCCCATCGGGGCGGGCGACGCGCTGTTGTCGTATGCGTCGCTGGCGGTCGCACGCACGAACAACATCGTGGTTGCGTCAATCCTCGGGGCGCTTGGCGCGGCGGTCGTCTGCGAGCGGCAGGGCAACACGCCGGTCTCTCCGCAAGAGGTGGACGAGAAGATCACGGCCCTTGAGCGCCGCGCCTCGTTCTCGCTCGCCTGAGCCGTGCGGTACCTCGTAGCGGGCCTGGGCAACATCGGGCAGCGGCGGCGGGCGCTCCTGGGCGAGCGTTGCGTCGCCACCGCCGACCCGTTCAATGCGGCGGCTGACTATCCGACCGTCCGCGACTGCCCGCCGGATCGGTACGATGCTGCCGTCCTCGCCATCCCTGACGACGGCAAGGTTGACCTGATCCGATACCTGCTGGAGCAGGGCAAGCACGTCCTGGTCGAGAAGCCGCTGCCATTGCCCGACGCGGCGACCGTCCGTGAGCTTGAGGCACTGGCGCAGGCACGCGGCGTGGCCCTGTACACGGCCTACAACCACCGATTTGAGCCGCTGCTGGTGACGATGCGGGAGCAGCTACAGGCCGGTGCCATTGGCGAGGTCTATCACGGGCGGCTGTTCTATGGCAACGGCACGGTGCGCCACGTGGCCGGCACCTGGCGCGACCACGGCCTCGGAGCGATCCAGGATCTCGGGTGCCACTTGCTGGACCTGCTGGCATTCTCGGGGGCGGTTGACATTGCGCTGCCCTCACCCCCCCAGCCCCCCTCTCCCGCTTGCGGGAGAGGGGGGAGCCACCAACGCGTCTCCCCTCGCCCATTTGTGGGAGAGGGGTTGGGGGTGAGGGTTCAGCCTGGGGCCGGGGGGGTGAGGGCCGACGCCCTCCGGCTCGTCGCAGCGCAGGCCATCGAGACGCGGGCACCAGACCGCGCCGTCATGATGACCGCAGACGGCCGCTTCACCTTCGAGGTGATGTACCACGCGTGGCGCAACAGCTTCGCCTTCGAGTTGTACGGTCACGACGGCTCGATGCACTGCCTCGGCCTGCGGAAGTGGGGCGGCAGCGAGTTGACCCTCCGCACGCGCGTTTTCCCGAGCGGTCGGCCCACCGAAACCTGCTGGACCGACGAAGGGCCAGACCTGACCTGGGACGCCGAAGTAGCCCACTTCGAGCAACTCTGCGCGGCCCCAGCCACGGACCTGCGTACCGACTGGTGGATCGCCCAGGCGATGCACGACCTGGCCGCCGCGCTGGCCGCACAATCCACGCAACGGCACGAGTAGGAGAACCCATGACGCCACCATCCGACGGCGGGCCAGTGAACCCGGCCGCCGCGCCAGCCCCGACCGGCGTGATCGGCCTGTCCCACCTGGGCATCATCTACGGGACGGCCTGGGCCTCGTTCGGGCAGCCGGTGGTGGCCGTGGACGCCGAAGCGGAGGCGGTCGGGCGGCTGCAGGCGGGCGACCCCATTGTGCGGGAGCCGGGCCTGCCCGAACTGCTGGAGCGCAGCCGGTCGCACCTGACCTACACGGCAGACTTTGCCGCGCTGGCCGCGTGCCCGCTGGTGCTGGTGGCCCGCGATGTCCCCACTGATGACAACAACCAGAGCGACATCGCGGCGGTGCAGCGGCTCATCAATCTGGCAACCCCGCACCTGCAAGACGGCGTCACCTTCGTCATCATGTGCCAGGTGCCGCCGGGCTTCAATCGGGCGCTGGCCGAGCAGATCAGGGCCGCCCGGCCGGGGCTGCCCTTCCAACTGTACTACTGGGTCGAGACGCTGGTATTCGGGAACGCCGTGCAGCGCGCGCTGGAGCCAGAGCGCATCATCATCGGGTGCGCCGACCCGTCCGCGCCTCTGCCGCCAGTGTTCGCGGCCGGTCTCGCGCGCTTCGGCTGCCCGCTGGTGGCGATGGGCTACGAGAGCGCCGAACTGACCAAGACGGCCATCAACATCTACCTGATCGGCTCCGTCACCTACGCGAACGCGATGGCCGACCTGTGCGAGGAAGTTGGCGCGGACTGGTCAGAGATGGTGCCGGCGCTCAAGCTGGACCGCCGCATCGGGGCGGCGGCGTACATCCGCCCGAGCCTGGGCGTGGCCGGCGGCAACCTGGAACGCGACCTGGTGACGCTGCGTCAGCTTGGCGCACGCCATGATGTCGAGACGACGTATCTGGACGCCCTCCAGGCTGCGAACGATGCTCGCTTCGACTGGGTTCACCGCAAGCTCTGGGAAAGCCTGCTGGCGCGCGGCGCGGACGCGACCATCGCGGTCTGGGGGCTGACCTACAAAAAGGACACGCGGTCTACCAAGAATTCGCCCGCGATGCGCCTGCTGTCGGAGATTGACCCGCGCGTGACCGTCAAGGCCTGGGATCCGGCGGTCGGCCTGGACGAGGTCCGGGCGGCGGGCGTCTCGGCCCCGCTGACCGTCGTCCGCTCGCGTGATGCCGCCCTTGACGACGCAGACTGCCTGCTCATCATGGCCGACTGGGAGGAGTTCGCCCAGGCCGACCTGGACGCGATCCGGACCCGGATGCGCCGCCCGCTCGTCATCGACACGGTGGGGGTGCTCCAGAACCGGGGCGCGGCGCTGGCCGGCATCGACTACATCTCGATGGGCCGGTAGCAATCAGGCTCGGCCACCGATGGCCGACCGTTTCCAGACTCCTGACCCACATTGAAAGGCATCCGATGAAGATCACCAATGTTGAGTCGCTAATTGTCTCGGCCGGGCCGGGCAAGAAGAACTTCTGCTTCGTTGTCGTGGACACCGACGAAGGTATCTGGGGCGTCGGCGAGTCCGGCCTCAGCAGCCGCGAGTTGGCAGTCGCCGGTGCTGTCGAGCACCTCAAGGCGTTCCTGATCGGCAAGAACCCGTTTCAGATTGAACGCTTGTGGCAGGAGATGTTCCGGGGCGGCTTCTTCCCGGCCGGCAACATCACCACGTCGGCCATCGCCGCCATCGACATCGCCCTCTGGGACATCAAGGGCAAGGCGCTGAACGTCCCGATTTACGTGCTGTTCGGCGGCCTGACCCGAGACAAGCTGGTCTGTTACCCGCACGTCCAGCGCGGCGGCAGCCTGGAAGAACTGGTCGCGAACGCGCAGCAGCACGTCGATGAAGGCTGGAAGTTCGTGCGCTGGGGGCTGGGTGATCCGCTCGCAGATGGGAACACCTTCGAGCCGGGCCGCGCCGTCCGCGAGGGCATCCGCGAATTCGAAGCGCTCCGCAAGGCGCTGGGCGACGACATCGAACTGTGCTTCGACCTGCACACGCGCGTCGACCAGCCAGACGCGATCCAGTTCTGTCGCGGGGTGGAAGAGTACCGCCCGTTCTTCATCGAAGACCCGATCCGTGCGGAGAGCATGTACAGCCTGCGCCAGGTGCGCCAGCACGTGAACGTGCCACTGGCCATTGGCGAGCAGTTCCACAGCAAGTGGGAGTTCCGCGAGATCATCGAGGAAGAGCTGACCGACTACGCGCGCATTGACATCTGCATCGCGGGCGGCCTGACCGAGGCGAGGAAGATCGCCGGCTGGTGCGAGACGCACTACATCAAGCTGGCGACGCACAATCCGCTTGGGCCGGTGTCGTCGGCGGCCTGCGCGCAACTCAACTTCGCGTCGCCGCTGGTTGGCGTGATGGAGCAACCGACTCGCCCCGGCGTGCTGCTGCCGGACGTGGTGCCTGTCCAAATCGAGTGGAAGGACGGCTTCATCCTGCCGCCGACCCGCCCGGGCCTGGGCATCGAGTTTGACCGCGAGGCGGCCCGCAAGAGTCCGTTCCAAATGTACGAGGTGCCGCACCTCCAGCGCATGGACGGCGGCTACACCAACTGGTAATCGCCCGCTGGCTGGAAATCGGTATGCGCCGGCTGTCGTAGCCTGCCGACGCTTGCCGGCACGTTCGGCCTCCTCCCGGTCCTGGCATCCTGGCGTACCCTTGTCCTGTGAGGCACAGCGTTAGTGAGAACCGGCTGCCCAGTGGCGTCTCCCCCTCTCCCGCTTGCGGGAGAGGGG
>Ga0105048_10006178_pt1 | contig 19300 bp, 13 predicted proteins | sample MAT05_FD_78382 | JGI IMG/M metagenome (GOLD analysis project Ga0105048, IMG submission 78382) | Freshwater microbial communities from Lake Fryxell liftoff mats and glacier meltwater in Antarctica - MAT-05 | ecosystem: Environmental > Aquatic > Freshwater > Ice > Liftoff microbial mat | place... | reverse complement strand
CCGGTCTACGCCGTCTGCGCGGCCAGAGCGAATTTCTCGCTACTTCGGCAAGTTTGGCGAACTTTGGTCAGATTTCAGCGATTCTCAGTGGCTGTCTACACCGTCGACCGATCGCAGGCAAGGAGGCTGAACGCTGAAGCAATCACGAAGGCAAGTTGCAGGCTTCACCTTGTCGACGCCCCAGTAAAACGATGCATCAAACGCTCTCGATTCAGCATGATCTTTAAAGCTATGGGCCCAAAGGCCCGCAAAGTTACCTTCAAGGCCAAACAAGAACACCAAACCGTTGGTCATTCCCCTTGGCGTATGTAAACGCTATAGCATTGTCCTCGAGCAAAACGGCTGACACCTGGCCGTTCTTCGTATCTAGCGTTTTCGAAGTGCGTGTTTCGATCCCTTTGCGATCGAAATAGTGAGCTCGGAGTGCCCCATCGAAACCTGACGCCAACATCGTCACTCCGCCTTGGTTGTCGGCCACAAGTGCAGGCGATTGCAAGAATGCTAGTTTCGACGAAACCACGTTGAACTTCTTTTCGACGTCCGAATCAAAACGAAGCAGCGAAGAGCCCTCACCCAAAGCCCAAAGAACATTGCCGCCTACAGCTATTCCCGACAACGTCTTGCCGATAGTATTCACAAAATCGCCTCGAACCTCGAACGATTTTCCACCATCGACACTGCGTTTGATGAGGCTCGTTCCGTCCGATATGACTTGCCAAATATCAACACCATTGGCGTCCCCCAGCAAAGCAAAACTCCCAAAAACGCGAAGTGTGGGTGACACTTCGAATGTGCCTAAAGCGCGTGATCCATTTCGCGCCACTTGAGCTTGACCTGATCCGACGATTGCCATCACCACAGAATCTCCAGAAGCAACCACGCTGGCGAACCCCGGGATCTGAAAACCTAAGCCTGGCACTTTCTCCCACGATGTTGCACCGTATTGCAAACGCAACAGAGTTGGTACCCCTGGAGTTGACGCCGCGAGGTAGGCGGTGCCATCGGCCCCCGTAGCAAGTGCAATGTTGCTAGCGTCTTCAACCTGGGTAGGCGATGGTAGACCAAAGGTTCTTCCGCCATCTTCGCTTGTTACAACGAAGGTGGCTTGCTTCGGGTTGACAAAGCCGCTGTCCGGTTGCGCCAGAGGGGCTTCTTCGCAGACCATCGCGACATGCAGTCGCCCGAAACGGTCTACGGCAATCCTTCGATCCCATTCGGTAAAACCTATCGAACAGCGCTTTCCAACACTGATGGTTGTGGCCTCGCGATCGGAGAAGGAGTAAGCGCGGTGCTTACCCGGTAGCCGCAATGCAGGAACGCCAACCCAGGTTGTATCCAAGCTTGAACTACCGTCGATGACAACCTCGAAACTTTGTTCTCCCGCTCCCATTCCGCCCACCACGCCAGCCACATTTACTGTTTGGTTGATGTTCCACGTTTCAGGCGTAAAGACCAACACCGCTGCGCTCGTCGTGACATCTTGTGGTCTGGTGGTGGTCACTTGCAACGTCACTGCAGAGAGCGGTTTGCTATTCAAACGAACGGGCACTCTCGCCGCAAGCCCTGTCTTCGATGTCAGAACGCTGCTTACAGGAGTGAAGACGCCGGGCTCGTTGTCCTGGTTGAGAACCACAACCTCTGATGGAACTTTTCCGGCAAATCGAGCGTCGAGGGAAACAGCAGCGGACGTCGAAATCGTCACCTTGCGGGATCCATCTGCTATCAGATCATCAACGCCTTGAACTGTGATCACCGCAGGCGCGTTCCACGTTTCTGGCGTGAAGGTTACACTCGTTGGGTTGACGGTAACTTCATTCGTATCCGACGAAGTTACGAGCATACTGACAGGGGACTTGGGAGGCGAGTTCAGCTTTAACTTGAACGTTGCTGTACTTCCGTTCTCGCCAACTTGTAGATTCGGCGCAGCTTCCGTAATCACGACAGCAACCACTTCGCTCAGCTGTACTCGCAGATCAAAGAAGGTTGCAGGAAAATCTTTTGATTGGAAAGATTGATTGGAAACACCCAGAACGATCTCCATTGGTTTGTCGGAACTATTCCGGTACGACTGGGGCTCACCTCGAGCTGCTCGACCGAGACATGTTGGAGTTCCGCAACCAACTACAAAGAAGGTGGAGAAGGATGAAAAAACCTTGGCTCCGGGTGTGGCAGAGACCGCGGCTGTGATCGATTGTTCGGGCAACAAGACTGCTTTGTAAAACAAGGCACCAGTGTTGGTGCCGGAACAGCCTGCAGGGCCAACTTCAACACCGTCCCCGACCGCTTGATTTTGCAGGAATGCACCGCTCGTCACCTCGACGGCGCTCGCACAGGTATTGTTGAGATTAGGACGGTGGGTTTCAAGTGTCAGCATGAAGCTTAGGCCCTCTTGGTCGATTGCATCAGTCCCTACCGACAAGATGGCTTCCATATCAACAGCGCTGTTGTTGCTATACTTTAGCGTCCGGGTTTGTTGTGAAGTGGGTGCATCGGCAGCCAAACACTGAGTGTCGTCGCACGATCCATGAAGTTGCATAAACGCCTGAGCGAGTTCTCCTGAACGGGTGCGAAACGCCTGAGTGTTTGCAGTCAACACATGGCCGCTAGGAATCTTCACTCGGAAAAACCTTGCAACGGGCAACGGTTCAGCACTACACCGCGGAGCAGGCGTCCCAAGGTCAAGCGACTCGTTAACAAGTGTCGTGTTCGCGCTCACTGGGATTGGTGATTCGCAGGTCCCCGTTGTTGGGGCGTCCTCCACAGTGACCTTCAACGAAAATTTCCCGCCCACACCGAACGGCTCCTCCTGATCCACAATGATGTAATACAGACCTGGATCTAGGACTCTTCGAAGGCCACCATCTAACTGGTTGCTCGTTGATGCAAAAAGGAGGCTTGCGTCGGGCGAAGGCGTTGGTGGCGGCGGAAAAATCGGTTGCGGGAAAAAGCCTCCACCCCCTGCATCTACCGAAACGCCTAATACCGAAACCGGCAAGGACCCGCAGGCGACCTCCGTTAAAGGATCGTCGCATGCGCTTCGAATCGCCACGACAGTGTTCATATCCGATTGCACTTCCAGCGTGACGCGCCGACGTTCGGGAACCTGAAATCGGAAGATCTTTTCAGGACCGCCGGCCCCGGATTGTTGCGTGCACTTGGTGGATCGGTTCCGGCTCTCACCACGAAGAACGCCTTGGACTCGGCCCGAAGCAAACGGGATCTCTTCTGCGGCACTGTCCCACGGACACACTGCCACCACCGCACCGGCATCCTCAACCTCAAGGGTGTCTTCGTCCCCCGCGTCAACGCCAACAGTGCTGATGACACTTGATTCGCAACCCAGAGTGAACAACAACGGAAGCAGCAGTTGGAAGATGCGTGCGCGCGGTGTTCTTAAATATAGCAAGCGCAAAGATACCCAAGCCTGGTACGCAGGCCGTACAGAATGAATGTTCATGGTGCAAAGACCTAAGGTGTTGACGAGGGGCAAACGCCTAAAGCGTTTCGAGGAACACGACGAGATCATCTACTTCGTCAGGTGAAAGTTTCGAGGTTACGCCGTGCCGATCATCGCCACCGCAGCCACCACCGAAACGATCGCGAAGCGTCTTCGCGCAGCCGTTGTGCATATACGGTGCATGTAAGGCCAGGTCCATAAGCTGTGGCGTTTGGAAACTGCGCCCCGTGCCTACATCCGCAATCTTGTTATTGGTGAGCTTTGATCCCGCATGGCAGGTCGAACAGCCCACCGCTGCGCTATAGAAGAGTACCTTGCCGCGATCCGCAGCCACGTTGTCACCGATCGACGACAACCCGAGGCGCGGAATCGAATCAATCCAGCTCGAGAGTGCCCCTACCTGCTTCTCGGAGACGGGGCCTCCTCCCATTCGTTGTTGAAACACGTCGGCCATGAGGCTGCTCATGTCTGCCAGCTGCCCGTCCCAATGGAACGGCGCGGTTTCGGCAATGCCGCCTCGCAGAGACTGCGTGCGACGAACGCCCACGTCCGAAAAGGCCCACGTGCGGCTGTCTTCGCCACCCTCTGGATGACACGAGGCACATGCGATTTGTCCGGGGGTCGATGCATGAAAAAGAGTTAGGCCAATGTCGTAACGACCTTGCGTAGACAGGACAATGGGAGCAGCTCTCTGCGTGAGAATTTGGATATTCGCTGGATTCCGACTTTGCACCACAACGTTGCCTTTGAGATCGTAGGCAACAGCAATGACTTCTCCATTGGCGGGACGGAATTCGATCGGGACAGGCAGGCCATCGGGCGCGCTGTCTGTCGAAGTTTCTGGCTCGGGCAACGGGGTGGGCGAAGCAACCATGCACGGGTTCGACCCGCCATTGGGCACAGGCGAATTGGGCTGTGATTCAGTGGCCATGTTGTCCATGGCGTTCAACGCCATGAACTGCACTGTTCTCTCGCCTTGCCCAGCCGCAACGAAGGCCGCCTGACGACCTCCTGGCGCTATCGCGATGTCGACCGGTAGAACGGTGTGGTCAAGCGCTCTGGTCGAACGCATGCGAGTGCCGCTTCCATCTACAGAGAGCGCCGAAATCGCACTTTCGACAACGCCGGAACAAGACTGTGCATTGCCGTAACCATTGGGAACAGCTTGGACCATGCCATCAAAGCCACGTTGGTGGATGACGACAGGGTTGCCATCAGCGCCGGCAACCATACGCCAAGCAACGGCAGGGGACGCAGTGTTCAGCTGTGATGCAGAGTTTGATGGTTGACCTGGATTTATCTTGCCGAAGAAGCCATTGCTCAGAAACGCAGCCTGCGTCTTGATCGGCACCGACCGGTTCATCAGCCCGCCCGTACCAGCGTCAATCGTCAACACATTCGCTTGCCGAAACGTACTGACAAACAGCAGGTCTCCCTTAACCACCACATCGCGAAGATCTCGATCTAGCCGTACGGATCGTAAGGGAGCTGCGGCGTTGGGTTCGATCGAGACCAATTGGCCATCTGCGCAGGCCACGTGCAGTAAGTTGCGTGCACTATCAAACGCAAGGCCGCGGGGCGCGCTGCAGAGTTGTCGACGCGACAACACTTTGCCTGTTATTGGATCAAACGAAAGCAATGCGCCGCTCTTGCGCAGAGCTACGTGAACCACACCAGACGCGTCCTGCACGTGGCGACCGGGTTCGTCGCCAGTGCTAAGAACCAGCGTATGCGTCACCTTCTTGGCAACCAAGTCTACGACGTAGATCTGATCGCGATCAGGATCTGCCGCGACCGCGGTTTTTCCATCCTTGAGCACCGCCAAGGTTCCACCACTAATGGCAGGAGGAAGCGTTTTGCTCCGGACAATCGAGGGCGTCTCTGTTGGCGTCGAATCCGGTGGCGTTAAATCCGGTGGCGGGGCTAGCGAAGAACCGGGCTTCGATTCTCCTTCACAGCCAAACAACAAAAGGGGCAACGACAGTACAGACGAACCAACAAACATCCGAATTGCAGTTTTCACTATGAGACTCCTTGGTTGAGTTGGTGTGTCGATTCCCCCCAAAAGCGACCCACCAACGCGCAAACTTTCGTAATTTCTTCCTGTTCTAAAGCGTTTCCATAAACGCAGACAAGTCGCCCACCTGTGCGGGCGAAAGATGCGAAGTCACACCGTGCTTGTCGCCGCCACCGCAGGCAGGATTAAAGCGATCTGCAAGCGATTTGGCGCAGCCCGTGTGCATGTAAGGTGAGCGTCCAGCCAAGCCCTTAAGGGTGGGAACTTGGAATGCTTTGCCAGTGCCTACGTCAACGGTGGCGTTGTTCGTCAACATTGGGCCCGTGTGACAAGTGGCACAACCCACCTTACTGTCATTGAACAACAAACGTCCGCGCTCCGCTGCCGAAGCATCGGTTGCTGCGGAAGCAGGAATTGGTTTGATCTTGTCCATGAAGTTGGCCAAGGCCTTAAGGTGAGGCCCATCCACTTGCGGACCTTGCATGCGGCCATTGAACACTTCTGTCATCAGTGTGCCCAAGTCTTTCATGTCGCCGTCCCAGTGAAACGGCGCCAAGTTGACGATGCCACCACGCAGGCTCTGGGTGCGGCGAACTCCAATCTTCTGGAATGCCCACACGCGGCCGTCGTCGCCACCTTCAGGGTGACAGGAAGCGCAGGCCAAACCAGCTGAGGTGGCCATATGAAACACACGTTCGCCGCTGTCTTCACGGCTGACCTTCGACAACACAATGTCGCCTCCGTTGCGGCCAACAATGGTGAGCACGGCTGGTTCACGGGATTGCACGATGACGTTGCCGCCACCATCAAAGGCCACAGCCACAGGTTGTTTGCCGGAGAAATCTGGTGCACTGACGATATCTGGAGCTGGCAATGGTTCATCACCTGCACCACCAGTTCCTGAAGTGCCACCAGTTCCTGAAGTGCCACCCGTTCCTGTTGGATCCGATGGAGGTGGATTCTCGATCCGGGGGAAGTTACAAGAGCCTTGGTTCAGTGTATGCAAGTTCATAACTGCAACGGGCAAGCCGGGATTCGTTCGACTGTCGTTGCCAGCGAAGATCATCGCCACACGCTTTCCGTCAGACGATACGTCTATATCAACGGGTAAGGTCGCAAACGACAGCTGGCCTGAGGTTGTAACGCTGCCGTCTTTAGACACGGTGGTGACTGCTGCACCAACCACGCCCCCACCCTTGCAAGCGCCGCCACCATATCCGCCTGATTCGGTTCCCAGCTCGCTGGTTGCGGCTTCTTGATGCATTACCACCGCACCCCCTCCCGAAAGAGGACGCATACGCCATGCGACCGTTGGATCGGCTGAGCGTAAGATCACGGGCGCGTTGGGACCACTGTCCGCCTTAATGTTTCGTGACTGCTGTTGCGATTCCCTGCTGCCAGGAACCGCAGTTCGGCTTAAGATTTTTCCGTCGTGTGGGGAAACCGTAAGTACCGTCGCAGAGCGAAACTGCGTGACGAGCAACTGGCCGTTGGTGAAGACAACGTCGCGAAGATCTTTGTCTAGCTTGAACGACTTGCGATCCGCTGCGCTGGTGGCTTGCACCAGTTCTCCGCCAGCACAGGCCACCCACAAGCGAGAACCGTCGAAAGCGATACCACGAGGCGCGGGACAAACTTGCTGTTCCGCAAGCACGGTCCACGCACCAGATTTTAGCGATACAACGCTGCCCGATTCGCGAAGCACAACGTGAACGTTGCCATCGTTGTCTTGCACAGCGCGGCCCGGTTGAGCGCCAGGCTTTGTTGGAATCGAAGCGATGAGCGTCTTGGTCTTCACGTCGGCCACGAAAATCATGTCGCGATCGGGATCCGAAGCTATCGCAGTGTGGCCATCCTTGAGCATCAACAATGTTCCGCCAGAAATTGCCGGTGGCGGAACAGCCAAACTCTTGGCAGGGCCCGCCAGAGGCGTTCCTTCGGCGGACCCTATGGGGGGACGACCAGGTTCCCCTGGGTTGTCGTTGGGAAAAACAAAAGGATCGCCGGGCGCAGGCAATGGAGCGCTGCTGTTACATGCGGCCAACGCCATACCAGCGCCAGCGATTAAGGAAGCCATCGATTTGCGTTGCGCCATTCCACTATCCTCCGGTGAGTTAGTCTTGGTTAAGAGAGAGACTCTATTCTGCTCACGCTTGCCACCAATAGGCAAACGAGATTTTCAAATCCAATCGGCTTTTCGGCGTCAGTTCTAAAGCCGCGTTGCGTCTTCTGAAAAATTCCTAAACCGTTGGACAGGCAGGGTAAGCAGCTTTATTCACCCGGCATAACCTAATTTCTACAAGGTTTATCGAGAGTTGGCAGATAAGTCCGTGGCGGCTGCATCCGCATTCACCTTGTAGGACCTATCCTGCAGGGGACATAAACACCGCATGCCGAAAACGCGTTCCTCGCCGTCGCTTTCACGCCGAAACATCATCAAGGGAATGGGCGTGGCTGTAGGTTGGACCGCGGCTTCATGGCAGCGGGTGGCCGGCGCAAACGATCGCGTTGGCGTGGCGCTGGTTGGTTGCGGCAACCGAGGGCGGCCGTTGATGAAGGGCTTGCTGGGCCCAGGCAGTGCTGAGATCCGCGCGGTTTGCGACGTTTGGGACGAACGCCGCGCGCAAGCCCGCACTGAACTTGCGGCGGCGCCTGGCATTTTGGATACGCCTGCGATTGAAGACGTGCTTGCACGCGCTGATGTGGACGCCGTGATGGTAGCAACACCGGATCATCTGCACCTGAAGCTGGCGTTGATGGCCATCAAGGCACGCAAACATCTTTATCTTGAAAAGCCCGTCATTCATCGCTTTGAAGAAGGCGAAGTGCTGGCGCGCGCAGCGGCAGGCACTGATCGCGTGGTTATGGGTGGAACGCAACAGCGAAGCGGCGCGCACTACTTAAGAGCAAAAGAAGAGATCTTCGATCGAGGGCGTCTTGGTGATGTGGTGTTTGCCCGTGCCATTTGGGCCGATTTTCCCCGCCAACGCCGCACGCTGCCTGCCGCGCCAAAGCCCGATGGGCTTGATTGGAAACGTTTCTTAGGAAACGCAGCACAAGTGCCTTACACGCCCGCGCGTTACGAAACGTGGCGCTACTTTCCTGAATACGGCGGCGGACTGCTGGCCGACATTCTAACCCATTGCGTGGATGTTGCGCAGTGGATGATGAACGATGCAGAACCGCAGCGCGCTGTTGCGCTTGGTGGGCAATACAAGTTCAATGATGGGCGGCGCAACCCCGACACCGTTAACGCTCTTATCAAATACAAACGCTGGAATTTGATGTTTGAATCCACCGTGCTGCAGGTGAAACATCCACGCCCTTCGGTGATCTTCGAAGGCAGCCTTGGCACTTTGGATATTGGCCGCGACAGCTACACGTTCACGCCCAACGAAGGCGCCCCTGAGATCGTCAAAGCCGAGGGCGACCTAGACAAAGCCCACACGGCAGCTTTTGTTGCCGCGGTGACTGGCAAGAAGACGGCAAGCCCCAACATCGCTACAGCGTTGCAAGCCTGCAGGCCTGTTCAGATGGCGCTGGCGTCATATTGGAGTGGTTTGCCGATGCAACTTTCCACGAACGGAAAAAAGATCGTGCCAGCCCGTGGCACCCAAACTTAACCCAAACGGCCCCTAGCCATCAGAAGCAAGCGCCGCCAGTACGATGCGCTTGCCTTCGAAGGTGCTTCGTCCGTGCATCACTAGGTAGTTGTCGATCATCGCAACGTCACCTGCTTGCCAGTTCACGTCAACAGTGATCGATTCCGCGATGGCGATAACTTTCTTCATCGCTTCCATGTCCAGCGGCGTTCCGTCGCCATGGACCACGGCGCGGCTTGGATCGTTGCGCGCGTCCCGCCATCCAGAACACGCCGCAATCAACTGGTTAAAGAAGGTTTTGCGCGGGCCCCCATCAATGATGCGAACGCCTTGAACGACAGGCGTTGTCGCGCGAAGTGCTCCATCGGGCAGCCATTCCCAAGTGTAGCCAAGCTTGCGCATACGCGCCTCGGCAGCTTCTCGCTCGTTCACACCAAACGTGGAACGCCAACTGCGCCCCAATCCTGACGAGCGATCATCTGCATCAGGCATGATGTTTGTGTACCGCAAGCCTTCCCGTTCACAGCGGCTCACGAACTGCGGAACAGCTTCAAGCAACTTGTTATACAGAAGATCCGATTGGCACAAGAAAGTGGCTCCACCTACGTCGGCGGGCTTTTCGCAGAAAAAAAACAGCTTCGCAGGATAGATCGGTGTCTGCGCCATTTCGTGGTGCAAATGAATGGGAAACGATGGCGGCGATTCATTGGCGGTGAACACGCGCGCCGTTCTATTGATGCGCACTGCATTCGACAGCGATTCAGCGTAGGTGAATGCAGGGTAAGGAAAGGCTGTTACGAAGGCATCGAAGTCTTCCGCACTAACCAAAGGAAATCCGCGAAACACCACCGTACCCACAACCTGAAGGTGCTTTTCGATCTGTGGCCGTTCGCGTTGCACCCAAGCAAGGGTTTCCGCCAAAGTGTGACCGGCAGAGGCCGCCTGGGCGTGAATCACGAAGGGAAAGCTTGTGTCGATTGACTGAGGGCTCATGGTGCGCGTACAAAGGTCCCAGATTTTGGGCGACATCGGGCTTGAATCCGCTTTCACAAATTGCAGATCGCCTCAATCGTTCTTGAGCACCAAAAGTTAGTTTCATTCATGGTGACCCATTCCACAAAGCCTGCGGGAAGAAGCTGGCTGATCTTAAGCTTGGCGTTCCTGGCCACCGTGATCAATTACGCGGATCGCCAGATCATCGCGTTGCTCAAACCTCTGCTGCAAGCAGATCTAGGGTGGACCGATGGAGACTATGCGAAGTTGGTTTCTGCGTTTCAGTTGTCGGCGGCGTTGGCTTTCCTTGGTGCGGGTTGGTTCGTAGACAAAGTGGGAGTGCGCCGTGGCTATGCATGGGGCGTTGCTGTTTGGAGTGCTGCAGGCGCAGCACACGCGTTCGCGGTGTCACTTGGGCAATTCATGGTGGCCCGTGTGGTTTTGGGAGCATCCGAAGCGGTCAACACGCCAGCGGCCGTAAAAACCGCAGTAGAACTGTTTGGCACACGCCACCGTTCGATGGCCATTGGGATTGTGAACGCAGCGCCAAACGTAGGCGCGGTGCTGACGCCTTTGTTGGTGCCAGTGCTCGCCATAACTTTCGGATGGCGAAAGGCCTTTCTGTTCACAGGCCTTGCAGGCTTTGTTTGGCTGGCGTGCTGGTTGCTGGTTAAACAACCTCGCAGTGCCGTTGCCGTCGAACAGCTCAACCCTATTGTCGCTGTGCCTTCGTGGTGGTCGCTGCTGCGCTCGCGCCAGACCTGGGTGGTAGCGGTTGCCAAAGCTTTGGCCGATCAAGTGTGGTGGTTCTTGTTGTTTTGGATGCCTGATTTTCTAACGAAGCGGTTTCACCTAGATCTCTCGCATGTGGGTGTGCCCGTGGCCTCAATCTATTTGATGGCTGCACTTGGTTCGCTTTCGGGAGGTTGGCTACCTGGCGTGCTTGCGAAACGGGCGGGAAGCCCAGCGGCTGGGAGAAAGCGAGCGATGCTTATCTACGCGTTGCTGGTAACTCCGTTGCCATTGGCGCTTTTGAGCCACGATTTGTGGATGGTGGTTTTCATTTTGGGAGTGGCGCTGGCTGCACACCAAGGGTTCTCAACCAACATCTTTGGCTTCGCCGCAGATACGTTTCCGACTGGAGTGCTGGCTTCAGTGATTGGCATCGGCGCCTTTCTTGGGAACCTGGCAGGCATGGCAATGTTGGCTTTTACAGGATGGGTGTTGCACCGAGGCGGAGGCTATCTGCCCATGTTTTTGATCAGCGCTACATCGTACCTGGTAGCATGGGTGGTGTTGCACTATTTCCCGCGAACATCATCCGTGATCCCGCACCGGGGTTGATTTTTCACGCAACGTTCTGGCACACGTTGCCGATACCTCGACATGTCACTTCCACGTGCCGTTGCTCCGAACGCCGCTTTTTCATGCGGCCAGACAAAGAAACGTCGAACGCTTTCATCTATTGCTTGGCTGTAAGTGCAGCCAGCTTCGGCATTGGCGTCGTCGGGTTCGGCACCATGAGCAACCACTATCACGCGATCGTTGTTGATCGGGAAGGCTGTTTCCCAGACTTTCTATATGAATCCGCATGTTGCTTGCCGTGACAAGTGGTGGCGCATCGAAGCGTTGCAGCGCAATCGCGACTTTCCGCGCCGCCAGCGCACTGTTGAGTTACTGAATTCGTTGGCCCATTTGCCGCTGCTTTGACGGCGAATCGGACACCTGCGCTTTCATGATTGGATCGTCGATAGAGCGATGGGTTTCGCAGAGGGAGTCTAGTAGACTGCGCCCATGCAAGCCAAAGCAACCACTGTTGAACAATATTTGGAGGGGCTGCCCGAGGACCGCCGCGAAACCCTCAAGGCTGTACGTGCGGTCATTCTGAAAAGCCTTGATAAAGACTATAGTGAGGGCATCCAATACGGAATGATCGGCTACTTCGTGCCTCACAGCGTGTTTCCCGCTGGCTATCACTGCGATCCGAAGGAGCCATTGCCGTTTGCAAGCCTTGGTTCGCAAAAGAGCCATATGTCCTTGCACCTGATGTGCCTTTACATGAAACCAGAAACCGCCGAGAAGTTTCAGGCGGCGTGGGCAAAGACAGGCAAGAAGCTCGACATGGGAAAGGCCTGCATTCGCTTCAAAAAACTGGAAGACCTTCCGCTTGAACTGATTGCGGACACCATCGCAAATACGCCAGCTCGGAAATACATAGAAACGTATCTCGCAGGTCTTTCCATGGGCGCCAAGAAGGCTCCCGCCAAGAAGGCTCCCGCCAAGAAGGCTCCTGCCAAGAAGGCCGCTCGGAAACGGTAGGCCGCCGCTGCACCGTGCAGATCTGCGCAGTTGTACGTTCCAGCACAGGCCCCGCTGGCCTACCCCCTGGATTTCAGGGCATTACGTAGTGGCACCGGGGTGGCGTAGTAAACACCCGTGAACAAAGGCCACTTGGTAGTTTCATGGTTCTTGTTGAGTGCCGTCGCTTGCGGCGGGCAGATCCCCTTAAATGACACCGGCAGCGATTCCGAGGCCGCCGGGCGCCATGGAAACGCGAAAGTGGGCGGCAATGCCCCCATCAACAACAGCCCCGCATCATCAGGCGGCTCTGCAGGAAGCGCGCTGGCTCCTGAACCTATTGCTGCCACAGGTGGACCGGGGCTGCTCGATTGCCCCACGGTTGATTACCCAGGCACAACGTCGGCAACCATTTCTGTTTCACCTGACTTCGTTCGCAATTGCAGCGTATGCCACGGCGGTTCGGGTGAAGGCAAGGATCGCTACCCAGCCCTGCCTGGAAAGCTAAGCCAATCAGAGTTCATCGCGAAGGTCCGTGCGGGTGCGGCCAACATGCTTAGCTACGCCAGCGAATTCATGAGCGACAGCTTGCTTAAGCAAGACTACGAAGCTCTGGTTACACGAACCAAGTCTGGAGTGAATTCTGTACATCCATCGTTCAAATGGACCGACGCAGAAGTGCAAGAGAAGCGAGCAGTGGGGTTGGCCTTGTGGCGCAAGCCCGACAAGGAAGGTGCTGCCTGCGCGAACTGCCACAGCGCAGACGCCATTGATCTTGCAGTCATTGGTTACCCTGATGCCGCCATCTTGCGCCGGGGCGCCTTGCATCAACCGGCTGATGTCACCTTGAAGATCGTGGACTTCGTGCATGCGCAACGTCGTCATTTCAAAATCACACGCCCCTGTTCACCGCAATGGAACGTGCTTCAACCTGGCGGCGAAGTGCTTCTCGGCAATACCAAGCGGTTATCAGATGCCAGAGTGATCGGGCGGACGCCAGTTTGAAGGCACCTTACTCGGGTGAGGCCAGCGCACCCGCGGCTTAAAACGCTTGATCCCTCGGTTCTGGCACGGGTACCATAGCCCGAATTCCCATGCCGAATGATCTGAAGAAACGCCTGCAAAGTGCTGGATGCAAACCTGCCACATTGACGCGGCTTAAAGAGTTGGTTGACGCCGCAAGGTTTACAACCCCAAAGGAAGCCAAAGAAATCGAAGAGGCGCTGCTTTACCTGTGCGACAAGGGGCCGCTTCCTGACCTTAGCAAAGAGTTCGGCGCGCGAGTGGACGACCTAACCGACACGATCGCGCAACCCACAAAGTGGAATGCGTGGGATCTGCGAGTGCTGGATCTAATTACGCTCCCAAAGGTTTGGAGCGAACAGAGTTGGGAATTCTGGCGCTGGGCCCGCAAACGGATCACCAACGCCCCTGCAGCTGCCGAATGGGAACCTGTTTTAACAGCCTTGCAAGCTCGTGGAGCAATAGCGTCCGCTGAAGGTGCAACGTTGGTTCCTGCCTTGGCAACGATCATCGAAAATGTGGGCAGTGCCTTTTCTGTAGATTCAATAACGCTGACATCGGCTGGTCGTTGGATGCTCAAGCACGTAGATGCCTCGCTGGATACGTTGATCGCTGCGGCTCGTAGCGCAGACGCGATGGATTCACTGCTGGGCTTGCTTGCTTACCATCGTCCAGCCGTATTCGCAGACAACCAGAAGCAGCTTACAGTTACCAGCCAGCCGAACCTGTCGTATCTGATCCAACTGTTGTTGGAAACCGATGCCGCCAAGAACGAGGCAGCTGCGCTGAAACTATCGAAGAAGATCACGGGTGGTTACCAGAGTTTCCTGGTCGCTCGCAATCTTTTTGCGCACTTCAAGAAGAAGCATGCAACCGAAATGGCACGGTTGTTGAACAAGTCGATGACGTCGGTGAAGAAGAAGGACGTCTCGATGATGCTGAGCGGGGAGAACCCGTCACTTCGCCTGGCTACGGCTCAACTGGCCATCAAGGCGCTTGGTGAAGAAGCCTTCCCCATCCTACGTTTGTACGATGAAGAGAACGATGCGATTCGACTCGGTTTCTATGAAACTTGCAGCACATTGGGGGAATCGGCTCTGCCTTTGTTGATCGATGGTTTGGTGTATCCTAAAGATCCGAATGTTGAGTACGGATTCACGAGCCACGCAAAATACGTTGCGACGATGCTTAAGTTGCTTTCGCCTTACAAGCTGTCTCCTTTCGAGGATCGCATTTCAAAAGCGTTCGCGACGAACCCGTCGAAGAAGATTCAAGAATTGATTGGAGAAGCGTTGGGGAAGAAAGTGATCGTCAAGAAGACGGCTTTGTTCGACGCGAAAGCGGGATACCAGTTCGACGAATACGCCAAAGCGCTTGCCGCGGCCGCAATCAAGACTCTTGTTGCGAAGAAGGTGAAGTTACCGAAATCTATCAGTAGCTTGCAACTGGCGTGTATGGACGGGGAGATGGCTCCATGGATGGTGATCCTGAACGAAGACGTTCAGATCGAACTTCCTGAAGTGAAACACCGATTGCCATCGCATGTTGACGATGCCAATGACGATCCGATCCTGAAGAAGCTTATGGCCATGAACGGTACGGCTGACGACTCTGACGGCGATCTGCCTCGTTGGGGCGACATTTATGCCCTGCCTAGCTGTGTTCTAACCCACGAGCTTATCGGTGCGGCACAGGCTGTGTTGGAAGGGCTTAAGAAGGCAGGCGTAGCGGTTGCAAAGAATTGCAAGTTCGGCTGGGGCGCAGGTGACGATCTCTGGGAAGGCTTGCCGAGCTTCGAGAAAAGGTCCCGCAAAAACGTGGCGGCTTTGCCCAACAGTCACCAAGCCAACTTCGCTGCCATGTGCTTCCTTGATCCCAATAAGCAGAAGTGGCTTTTAGAATAGGGGACGCTTGCTGCGTTTAAAAGTAGAAACGCGCGCCAAGTGCTACTTCCGTGTCAAAATATCCACCCGGCAGTACATAGATAGAAGGAGCAATTTCCACGTAGGCTTCAAGAAATTCTGGCCTTTGGAACGCCAGATCCAGGCCTAGAGGCATACGGGCGGCCAAACCAAACGTTCCATCACCATCCGCAACGTACCTGCCATTGTCAAAGCGCCAAACGCGCGCCCCGGCGCCGATGTGCCAATCAAGAGTCACCTTGGCGTTGATAAGGTTCTGTTGCCAAAGGTAGTCCGCATGGAAGCCTGTTTGGTTGTACCCCCGGCCGTCTCCACACGAGACATAGCGCCTGCCGTCCCAACAAGATCGGCCATAACCATAACCGTAGCCTCGAAAACCAATTCCGAAATCGATGGCTTGGCCGGCACCCACGAACACTTTACCCACAAGGCTGTTGGGATCGCCTAGGGCGAATCCAAGGCCGAAAATGCGTTGGTTTCCAACTTCGGTGGCGCTAGCGTTACGACCAAGGAACATGCCAAGGACAACGACAGCGATGAACAGCGGTTTTGAGGGTTTCACAGCTTTTGAATAACGACCTAATTGCGGGCCGGATGCAAGAAAATCCCGCCTCAGCGTATATTGGCACCAATGACCGAGCCTGATCCCCTTGTTGGCAAGATTCTGCAAGATCGCTACCGCGTTATCGAACGCCTAGCTGAAGGGGCCATGGGCGTGGTCTACCGGGGCGAACGAACCGCTTTGCAGCGCCCTGTGGCCATCAAGTTCTTGCATCCTGCCGTGGCCCAACAAGAGCACTTGCGCAAACGCTTCGAGGTTGAGGCCCAGGCCATGGGCCGATTGTCACACCCCAATTGTGTGTCGGTTATCGATTTTGGTTTCGATGAAGTGCCCTACTTGGTGATGGAATTCGCGAAGGGCAAGACCTTGCGTGAAGCATTGGCGGCCGGTCCCATAAGCACGCAACGCGCGCTACATCTTGGGCGACAATTGCTGACCGCTCTGGTGCACGCTCACGCTCAAGGGATCATTCACCGTGACATCAAGCCAGAGAACTTGTTGCTGCAACAAAGCGCAGGGTTGGACGATCACTTACGTGTGCTTGATTTTGGTCTAGCGAAGTTGATGGATGGTGCTGCGGGGCTTACCGCAGGCATGGCGTTGGGAACGCCAAACTATATGGCGCCTGAACAGATCCAGGAAGGCGGCATTGATGCGCGCGCGGATCTGTACGCAACCGGCGTTGTGCTGTTTGAGATGCTCACAGGCAAGCAACCCTTCGCGGCCGAATCGATTGGCGAAGTGCTGCGTCGTCAACTGCAAATGGTGGCGTCGCATGTGCGTGAAGTGGTGCCAGAACGAAACCTATCAACGGCATTAGACGAACTTGTTTTTCGCTCACTGGCCAAGCGTCCTTCTGAACGCTTTCCCACAGCGCAAACAATGTTGGCTGAACTTGAACGTGTTCCGGAACTGCAGGGCTCTGCGGTAGCAAAGCCGATGGTGGCCGTACCTTCGCAACCAATACCCAGCCGTTTGCCGCCGCCGCCCACAAAAGCAAAAGCACCGCCGGCTCCACCGGAGCAACCTGTGTCGGTCGAGTCACCCTCCCCACTTGACAACGCGACGATGCAGCTTTCGATGCACGACAACATCGCTGCAAAACCAAACTTCGCAATGAGGCGGTTGTTTGTTGCTTCGCTGGGCGCTGCGATTGTGCTCGTGCTGTGGCTCGGGTTGCGTTCGTGTGGAATAACAACCGCCCCACCTGCGCAAGCGCCACCATCGCCCGCAGCAACAGCGCCAGAGGCATCCGCGCCAGCACCCGCGGCACCGACAAAGCCGAAACCCGCGCCCGCGCCCGCGCAAAACAACACAGCATCCCCAGCCCCAAGCAAGAAGACACCCTCCGCTTCGCCATCAACTGAGCCTCCCCAGCAACAACACCGAAACACGCCGCCGCGAAAAGCATCGACAGTAGAACGATGGGGATCGCGCTGGAAGAAGTGATGTATCGTTTTCCGTGGGTTCGCCCTAGGCAGAACACATCCAATAGTCAGATAGTCCACATCTAAACTATCTGATTGTCATGGGGTCAACCGTGAGTCACACTCGCGCCCATGCATGACGCGCGCGACGCCCAAAAACCCAAGGTAGCAGTGTGGATGGGAAGCCAGTCAGATTGGGCAACGCTGCGCAACGCCGCGGACACTTTGGCTGGTTTGGGAATCCCTTACGAAGCCAAGGTGGTCTCTGCGCACCGCACCCCTGACTTCTTGTTCGCGCAAGCCGAGGCCGCCGAAAGTCGAGGCATAGCCGTAATCATCGCGGGGGCTGGCGGCGCCGCTCATCTACCGGGCATGGTTGCAGCGAAAACACACTTGCCGGTGTTGGGAGTTCCTGTTCTTTCTGAGGCCCTACGAGGGGTCGATTCCTTGCTTTCCATAGTGCAGATGCCCAAAGGCATTCCTGTGGGCACGTTGGCCATCGGTCCAAGCGGCGCCGTGAACGCGGCACTGTTGGCCGCTTCGATTCTTTCATTGCACGATCCGGAGCTTCGCGAAAAGCTGTTGGCGTTCCGCAAAGAGCAAACCGAAAAAGCAGAGGCGATGGTGCTGCAATGATGCTGCTTCCCGGATCAGTCATCGCCATTTTGGGGGACGGGCAGCTGGGCCGGATGATGGCGATTGAAGCGCGGCGTATGGGGTATACCGTGTGGGCCGTGGGGCCGAACGCGCAGGGGGCTGCAGCCCAACTGGCGGACAAGCACATATGCCTGCCCTTGGACGCTGCCGATGAAATCGCGAATGCGCTTCGCCATGCCGATGTTGCAACCTTTGAAACTGAGCACGTTCCCTTAGCCACGCTGGTGGCTGTTGAGAAGAATGTGCCTGTGCGCCCGGATCTGAATCTGTTGGCGATCTTGCAAGATAGGCTTTCACAAAAAGAATTCTTGGAATCGATCGGGCTGCCTGTTGCCGCCTACTGCGCCGTGAACGCGCGCGATGACTTGTGGATCGCAGCGGGCCAGTTACATTTCCCATTCATCCTAAAAACACGTTGCGGCGGTTACGACGGCAAAGGCCAGTTCAAGTTTAATGCGCCTGGCGACATTAACAGCCCCCAAGGACCAGCGGCGGAATGGGAAAAGGCAGGAATGCCACCAGCCGTTGCCGAAGCCTTTGTTCCTTTCGAACGGGAGGTCTCTGTGGTGCTGGGTCGCGATTCGCAGGGAACCATTGCCGCATACCCCATTGCCCAGAACAACCATAAGCATCACGTTTTAAGAACCACCACAGCCCCCGCGGATCTAAGCGATGAAGTGTCGCAGAACGCATTGCAATTGGCCCAAACACTCGCGATTCGTAGTGCTTACGTGGGCGTCATGGCACTGGAACTGTTTGTCCTAGAATCGGGGCAATTGCTGATCAACGAAGTGGCTCCGCGGGTTCACAACAGCGGACACCACACGCTGGGAGGCGCTGCAACTTCTCAATTTGAGCAGCACATTCGCGCGATCTGTGGACTTCCCTTGGGCAGCACAGCCAGCACCGAAGCCTTGGCCATGGCGAACCTGTTAGGCGATCTATGGCAGCACGGCGCACCCGACTTCGCTGCACTGTTGTCGGTGCCCAACGTTCAGTTGCATCTTTACGGCAAAGGGCGCCCATCCCCCGGCAGGAAGATGGGCCACTTCTTGGTGCGCGCCGCGGACACGCAAACGGCACACCAACAAGCTGAAGCACTGCTAACAGCGCTTGAGACTGCACCGCCCGCAGCCGCCACTGGCTCGTAGCGCTGTTTCTATGCCCGCAGGTGGCATTCGCCTTTACGCCGCGGCCTGGGTTGCATCACGCCATTGCCCCTTTCGGTATTGCGAAACGCTCTGGTCAGTGGCATCTAACGAAAAAAGATGAAGCCATTCGTTCTGCACCAGCTGCTTTAAGTGCGCATGTTTTTCGACAATGGCTTCGATCGCTTCTTTGG
>Ga0105048_10006177_pt1 | contig 19303 bp, 16 predicted proteins | sample MAT05_FD_78382 | JGI IMG/M metagenome (GOLD analysis project Ga0105048, IMG submission 78382) | Freshwater microbial communities from Lake Fryxell liftoff mats and glacier meltwater in Antarctica - MAT-05 | ecosystem: Environmental > Aquatic > Freshwater > Ice > Liftoff microbial mat | place... | reverse complement strand
GCCTTCTGCCGGGACTCAGCGATTGACCCGAGGATCGTTGGCAACCGAGCATGTTGCACATACGGGTCGCTCAGCGTGTCCGTCACGTACATCCGCAGCGGCTTGGACGGCGGGCCGCCCATCAAATCTGCCAACTCAGCCAGGACACGAAGCTCCGCGACAGCGAACGGCCCAAGCTGGATCTCAAACCCGATCAACCGGCTGATTGCGGCGTCAATTGCACCTGAGACCGCCCCCGGACCTTCGTCGGCACTGATCGCGTCAGCCATCTTGCGGAGGACCGCCAGCAGATAGGTGCCGGTGCCGACAGCAGGATCGGCAATGGTCACAGCCGGTGATGCAAGGCCCAATCGCTCGCCAAAGCGGCTTTGGAGTGCGTCGTCCACCAGCCGGACCATCGCTTCCACGACTTGCGGCGGCGTGTAGTAGGAACCAGTTTCCTTACGGAGGTCGTTGTCGTAAACTTCGAGGAAGTCTTCATAGAAATAGAGCCAAGCGTCCGGGTTGCCCTTGCCGATGGCAGCCCAGTCTACCGCGTCAAGTACCCGGATGAGCGTGCCGAGCGAGGTCTGAAGGGTATTCTGGTTTTCGGCCTCATCCGTGAGCAGGCGAAGCGCCGACCCGATCAATGAGTTCGTCGTGCCAAGACGACGAGCGACCCGATCCAGGCCGATGCTGAGCGGAATATCTCGGGCACGAGCAACGAGCAGCCCGAACGTGACGGCCTGCGCGTAGCCATCGGCAAACTCGTAGTCTGTCGCCTCCGGAAAGAGCAATTGCCGCCAGTCACCCTTGAGATTGGTAAGAGCCGGACTCTTGAGCGCCAACTGCTCGCTCACCTCGTCGCGCAACAATCGACAGAGACGGGCGCTCGATTCCGCTAACTGCTTGGCGTCGCGGGGGGCGAGCGGCTGCCATTGCAGGAAGCCCTCGAACAGCCCCAACAGCGTCGAGGGAGCATCGAGCGCCGCTCCGGAAGTCTCGATATCCCCGGTAAGACGGATCACGGCACCTTCTAGCTGGCCGTTTCGCCAGAGGCTGAAAGCGTTCCCATCCGTGTAGATCAGATTCGGGAGCGACTGTAGTTTGCTCCACTGATCTTTGTCGTGGCGGTCGCGGAATCGACGCGGATCGGCACCTTTCCCGGGGGCCTTCAACTCGATGAAGCCCACGAGCGCACCGCGCACCGTGACGGCATAATCCGGTCGGGTTTTCAGGGCGCTCAGCGACGATTCGCCAACGGCAGTGACGGCGCTTCGCGGAATGCCACAAAGTTCTGCGAGATCACCGAGCAGATTCTCAATCGGGGCGCGCAACTGATCCTCCGGCTGGCCAGTCGCCGCCGGATTGCTCAGCTTTGCCTTCGCGTCTGTGCCGAAAGTCGCGATAGTCGCGCGCAGTCCCGAACTCACGTGTTGCCTCCCACCAAGCGCATACTCGCCATCATATCTGAGTACCGTGCTCGCGCGTTTGCGCGAAAAGGCAGCTAACTCAGAACGGGCATCGGCCTTCTCGTAGAACGGCCGAGATGATTGGCGGCTTCGCTCTTCTCGCCAGCACACGAGCCCCGTGAGAAAGTCTCAATCTGCCGTCACGTCAGACGCCGTGAGCAATCGCCTCGGCGGGGGTCAATACCGCAATCGCCAGAACACCGACCCAGACGCTCGCATCGGCCAAAGTCACAACTCGCGGCGAATATCGTTCACAACATCCTGAGCCAACACGCCGGCGGGCCAGACTTCGCGCATGTCGCCTGAGACAGCGTCCATCAGGGTAAGCCAGTCGCGTCGAGCCTGATGACCGGCGTCGCGAACACCGGCCGATGCCTCCCCCGCCGTTGGGGATACGCGGGCAATCACCTGCCCGCCCTCCACGATCTCGACCGCCTCGCCGGATGCCTGTACGGCGCGCACCAGCTCGCGGGCGTGCTGCTCCAGGTCGTAGATGCTGACTGTGCGTGCCGCCGGCTCGGCGTCGTTCGCCTTCTCAGCGTGTGCCATGTCACGTCACCTCTCACCCGGTCGTCAGGCTGAACCGCAACACTGTCCTGATCGTATCATCGGCGGCCAGCCAGACACCGGCTACGTTGGCCGGGGGCCGGCGTGCTGGTCAAGGGTAGGGTCGGGCACCAGCGTCGCCACGGCCTGCCGCAGCCGCGCCAGCGTCGTTGGCTTCGGCACCACCAGATCCACACCCTCCGGCAGATCATTCGATGCCAGCATTAAGTCGCCGAAGCCCGTCAACATGATGACCGGCGGGGACGGTGTCCGTGCCTTCACGATGATGGCCAGCTCGTCGCCGCCCATGTCGGGCATCGCGCGGTCGGTGATGATCAAGTCGAAGGTAGCGGCCTCCAGCTTCGCCAACGCCTCGCGCCCGTTTGCCGCCTGCTCCACCGTATGGTCGTCAATCGCCAGGAAGCGAGAAACCACCTGCCGCATCATCGGCTCGTCGTCTACCACCAGCACGCGTAGGGCGCGCCGGGCGGCCGGCGGCGCAACCGGCGCGCTCGGAGGGGCCGCCGCCGGCTGTGCCGGCAGCCGAATGCGCATCGTCGTCCCCCGACCCGCCACCGAGTCGATCTCCAGCACCCCGCCGTGCCGCTGCAGCGTGCCGTGCACGATGCTCAACCCCAGACCCGTCCCCTGCTCCCCCTTCGTCGTGAAGAACGGCTCCAGGCACCGCCGGCGCACCTCGTCGCTCATGCCCTGGCCGGTATCCGCGACCTCCGCGACGACCTCATGCTGCTCACTGCGCGCGCGAATCGTGATCGTGCCGCCGGCCGGCATCGCGTCAACAGCGTTGATGATGAGGTTCACCAGCGCGTCGCGGATCTCGCCGGCACTGCCAGCGATGGGCGGCACATCCGCGACATCCGTCACCACGTCGATGGTCGCACCGTTTGCCTGCGCCTGGTCCTTCCAGCGCGGGCGCGTCAGCGAGATGGCCTGAGCGATCAAGTCTGGTAGGTATGCCGGGGCATGGGCGTCGCCGTGTTGCCGCCGCCGGTAGAAGTCGCGCAGACGGGCCACCACCTGCGCCGCACCCTGGGCCGCCGTGTTGATGGCCGTCAGGTACTCCACCACCTGCGGCGGATCGTCCAGGAGTTCGCGATTGTCCAGCAGCATATCGCTGTACCCGAGGATCGGCCCGAGGGCGTTGTTGAAGTCGTGGGCGATGCCGCTGGCAAGTTGCCCGAGCGCCCCGATGCGCTCCTGTTCGATGATGTGCTGCTGGGCGACGCGCAACTCGGTGAGCGCCGCTTCAAGCTGGCTGTTCGTCTCGCGCAGATTGGCTTCCGCGACCACCCGATCCGTCAGGTCGATGAGCGTTGCCAGCAGCAGCGTTTCGCCGTTGACTTCCAGGGAGCGCGTCGATACCAGTCCGTGCCGCACCGCCCCGTCAGCCTTCCGGAACCGGATGTCTACCCCGCGTTGGGTGCCATCCCGTTCCACGCGCGCCCGCAGCACCAGTTGCTCGTCAGCATCGACCACCCCGATCTGCTCAACCGTCTTCCCCAGCACCGCCGCCTCGCTATAGCCCGTCATCCCCAGCCACGCTTCGTTCACCATGACGAACGTGCGGTCTGCCAGCCGCGAAAGGCTCATGCCGGACGGGCTGGCGTGGAACGCAGCGGAGAACCGCTCCTCCGATGCGCGCGTCTTCAGTTCCGCCCGCTCGCGCTCGGCGATTTCCGCTTGCAGGCGCTGGTTCGTCGCGGTCAACTCCCGGAGCGCCTGCCGGGTCGCCTCGGCCGCGCGCCGGCGCTCCTCGTCAATGCGGTTCGTGCTGCGGGCACTCAGCCAGATCACGACCGTAAAGATGACGATGCTGGATGTGCACAGGATCGCCAGGCCGACTTCCGTCTCGTAGTAGCCCAGGCGCTCACCTTGCAGGCGGGGCCAGCCAATCGCGATTGGCAGCAGGATGGCGACAGGCAACAGGCGGCGCGCCATCCGCCCGCCCGCACTGTCGCTGATAACCACTGCCAGCAGCCCGCGTTCCGGCCGCGCCAGCAACACCCCAAACCCGAGCAGCACCAACAGCAGGGAGGTATGCAGCGCCGTCGTCGCATACGGCCTGAACCGAAACAGCGCCTCCATGCCGAACAGGTAACCCTCAACGCCGATCAGCCCGATCAGCACCACAGCCAGGGCGAATGCCTGCGCCACTCGCAGCCGCCAGCGTGCGCCGCCGTGCACCAGCAGCAGCGCCAGCCCGAGCAGCACGAAGCACAGGGCCGTAGACATCGACATCCGGCCCGGCATTGGCAGGCCAGTGGCGGCCAGCGCGCCAGGGAAGAACAGATCACCAATGCTGACGGGAAGCCGCAGCAGATGTTCCGCCAGCGTGACGAGGCCAGCCAATCCGACGACGGCCGCGCTGCCCAGTGCCAGCCGCCGTCGCAGCGTTGACGTGAGCAATTGCGCTTGCAGCCAGAGGGACAGGCCGGCCAGTGCGAAGCAGACCGCAGTCAGCGGCTTCATCGCCGCGCCGCCAGGGACGACCGTGCGAAGGATGGGCAGGTTCAGCGGCCACGCAGCCACTACCAGGGCGGCGACCACCACGGCCACCAGCCCGATGATACGGGCCGCTCGGACGAAGCGCGCCACCTGGCGCGCAACAGTCGCCTCCTCAGACGGTTGCAGGGCGGTTGGAACGGCAGCCGTCATGCCGAAGGCCGGCGCGACAGTACGCGGCATGTTGGGGGCCGGTCGGCGCACCGACACGCGGCGTCATCGTTCCGCTGCCCATCACCCTCGGCCGTCATTGCGCCTGCCCGCAGCACGCTCTTGCCGCCCCGCCCATCATCGCCCCGCCCGCCTGAGGCCACCCGGCAACGAGTTGTGGTACCGCCCTGGTTCGATAGTACCGCACAGATCGTACACCACGGACATGCACATGGGGTGAAAGGCCGGAGCAAAGGTCAGGGCCTCGGTGGGCGGCGTGGCGCGTGTGCTTCTCTCCTGACGATGACCAGACGTGATCATGACGGAGGCCCGTCGGGCGCGCTGGTTGCCGTCCGGTGGGCGCGCGGAGCATGATCGGGAAGCGGTATCGGCTGGGAGGCGTGCATGGCACACGAGGTACAGGCCGTCGCGGAGGATGCTGGCACGAGTCATCCCGGGGCCGAGCCTCGCTCATCGACAGGACCGCCTCATCGGTTCCGCCCCTCGCTGCCGCTGGCGCTGGTGCCACTCCGCCACCGCAACTACCGCCTCCTGTGGACCGGCACCATGATCTCCCAGTCGGGCGACTGGATGGATCAGATTGCGCTGAATTGGCTCGTCTACCAACTTACCGGGTCGGCGTTCTCCTTGGGCGTCCTCAACCTGTGTCGCCTCACCCCCGTGCTGATGTTCACCCTCGTCGGCGGGGTCATCGCGGACCGCGTGGAGCGCCGCAAGCTCCTGTTCACCACGCAGAGCGTCGCGATGGTTCTGGCGTTGATCCTGGCCGTGCTGGTGTCCACCGGGCACGTCCAGTTCTGGATGGTGCTGCTGGTGGCGGTCGGACGGGGTGTCGCGCTCTCGTTCAACCTGCCGGCCCGCCAGTCGCTCATCTCCGATCTGGTGCCCCGCGAGATTCTCAGTAGCGCCATCGCGCTCAACCAGGCCACCAACAATCTGACCCGCGTCATCGGCCCGGCCATCGGCGGCGTTCTGATCGCGACGGTCGGCGTGGCCGGGGCGTTCTACATCAACGGCTTCAGCTTCCTGGCGGTGCTGGGCGGGCTGGCAATGATGCGCTTCCCGCCCCGGCTCGCCCGCGTGAAAGCCGGCATCTTGCCGGAGTTGATGAGCGGATTGCGCTACATGCGCGGCGAGCCGAACATCCGTACCCTGGTGCTGCTGACGCTGGTCCCGATGATCCTCGGCATGCCGTACATGACGATGCTGACGGTGTTCGCCAGCGATGTCCTGAGCGTGGGCGGCAGCGGCCTCGGCCTGTTGACGGCGTGCTCGGGCATCGGGGCGGTGTGCGGGGCGCTGTTCATCGGGTCGCGCGGGGCGAAGCGCGGCCGGCGGCGCGTCATGCGGATTGGCCTGATCGGGTTTGGGGCCGCGCTGCTGGCGTTCGCGCTGTCGCCGTCGCTGTGGCTGTCGGCCGGTACGCTGATGGCCGTGGGATTCAGCCAGCAAGTGTACATGGCCCAGAACAATGCGCTGATTCAGGAAGATGTGGATCCGGAGTTCCGTGGGCGCGTGCTGAGCACCCTGTTCCTGAATCGCGGGCTGGTCCCGCTCGGCACGGTCATCGCCGGCTTCGGCACGGACCTGATCGGGGCGCAGACGACGCTGGCCCTGATGGCGGCGCTGATGCTGGTGCTGGCGCTGGTCGTCAACGGACGGAAGCTGACCGGGTCTGGATCGCGCCCAGCGGCCGGCTGACGGCCACACCTGGCCCGTGCTATGTGCTCGGCCGAACGAATCGCACGTCGTCAGTCTTCGCTGAGGTCGTCCCAAAGGGCGGCAAGTTGGATGGTCAGGTCGGGGAAGGGCGGCGCGGCGAACGTCTCGGAGCCGCGCGCTGCGGCTGCCAGTACGTAGCGGCCGTCGTCGCCGAGTGTGTAGCCCTGCATCCACTCTTCGATGGGGTCCAGCAGCCAGTACGCGGCCACGCCGTAGCGGGCGTAGAGGTCGCGCTTCGTTTCCTTGTCGGTCCTGGTGGAAGCCGGCGAGATGATCTCAATCACGAGATCAGGCGCGCCCTGGATGTTGGCCGGCGTGATGATGCCGCGCCGCGCACGACTGACGTAGAGGATGTCCGGTTGCACGATAGACGTGTTCGCCAGCAGCACGTCGGTCGGCGCGGCGAACACTTCGCCAAGACGGTTGCTCCGCGCATAGATAGACAGGTCGGTCGTGAGCATGACGGATGCTCGTTGGTGGCGGATGCTCGGTGCTGCCGACACGTATAGGTCTCCGTCGAGGATCTCGTAGCGGCGGCCGTCGTTCGGCAGTTCAAGATAGTGCTCGTAGGTGAGCACCGCCCGCTCAATGCGGTCTCCGATTGCCATGCTGTGTGCCTCGCTGTGGAACGGGGGGGGCGCCGCTCCCCCTCGGGGGAGCGGCGCCCAGAAGTTGCGTGCCTGCAGTTAGCTCAGGTCGAGGGCCAGCAGCGCCGCCGACACGATGCTCTCGACGTCGATGGCATAGTACCGGTACAGGTCGGCCCGCGTGCCAGACTGCCCGAACTCGTCCACGCCCAGCGGCACCACGCGTGCCCCGAAGGCGCTGCCCATGAAACTGAGGGCGTGCGACGAGCCATCTTGCACGGTCACGATGGGTGCGTGGCGCTCCTCCGGCAGGATCAACTCGCCCAGGTGGCCAGCCTCCGCTCCGGTGGTGCCCTGGCGCAGATGGGCGCGGCGGGCATCCGCGAGGCCGTGGTAGAGCAGCCCTGGACTCGTCACGTTGATGACGTTCGCCCCGACGCCCTCCTGGTGCAGCAGTTTCGCGGCCTCGATGGCCTCGGGGATCATCGCGCCGGCCGCCATGATCTGCACCGTGTACCGATCCTGGATGTCCGGGGCGTCGTAGCGGCGGTCCACCAGCCGGTAGCCGCCGGCCAGCACCTGCCGCCGCAGCACTTCCTCGCCCAGCCGCTGCATGGCCGGTTCGATAAGGCTCTGGTCAACAAGCTTGGTCGTCAGTCGGAGGTAGGAGGACTTGCCATGCTCGCGGTCGGCAATCTGCCGCAGCGCTTCCAGCAGCGTCCACTCAACTTCCTTGCCAAACGCCGGCTCGTAGAACAGCAGGGTCGGCAGTTCGATGCCGATAGACGGCGTAATCGTGGACTGGTGCGCGCCGCCCTCCGGGCTGAGCGTGATGCCCGAGGGCGTCCCGACCACGATCATCTTCGACTTGTTGTAGAGGTCGTAGATGAGGGCGTCCAGGCCACGGCAGACGAACGGATCGTAGACCGTGCCGATGGGGAACAACTGTTGCCCGCACAACTCGTAGGAGATCCCGAGCGACCCCAGCATCATGAACAGGTTCATCTCGGAGATGCCGAACTCGAAGTGCTGGCCGGTCGGCCCTGGCTCCCAGCGCAGCAGGCGCGGCCCCTCGGCCTCGAAGTCGGGGATGTTGTTGGCCGAGTAGACGCCGACCTTGTTGATCCAGCCGCCCAGGTTCGTGGACACCGCCACGTCTGGGGCCACCGTCACGATGCGCTCGCCCAGGCCGGGGATGCGCTCAAGCTCGGTGAGCAGGCGGCCGAGCGCCTCCTGCGTGGCGCTACGCGGCATGTGGCGCAGCCCCAACGAGGTCGGAATCTGCTCCGGCGTCACCAGCGGCGCGGGGATCTGTTCGTCAATGCCGCGCAGCCGCTCGGCGGACGCTCGGCACAGCCGCCCCTCAATGGAGTCTTCCGGGAAGCGGTCCCACTCGCTGTCGGTCGTCACGCCTAGCGACTCGCGTAGGTCAACGATCTGTTGCTCGGTGAGCAGCGCCGAGTGGTTCATCGGGTGCCCCGCGATGGGCAGCCCCCACCCCTTGATGGTGTAGGCGAAGATGACCGTCGGAGCCGAGGGGTTGGCCTTCGCCTGCGCGAACGCGTTGCTCAGCTCCAGGATATCGTGCCCGCCGAGGTCGGCCAGCAGCGCCGGTAACTCGTCGTCTGAGATGTCCTCAATCGCCTTCGAGACGCCCTGGGGATCGGAGGCCGGCAGAATCAGCCGCCCGCGCGCTTCCTCACCGGTGCAGCGGATCAGGCTCTGATACTCTGGGTTGCTCATTTCGTCGATGCGCTGTCGGAGCGCCTCGCCGTTCGGCCGCGCGAATGCGGCCTTCAAGCGCCGGCCGTACTTGCATTCGAGAACTTGCCAGCCGCTCGCCTGGAACAGCGACTTCAACTGCGCGGCCCGAATGCCGGGGATGATCCGGTCCAGGCTCTGCCGGTTGAGGTCCACGATCCACATGACATTGCCGAGGCCTTGAATGTGGTCCTCGAAGACGGCTTCCCAGACGTTACCTTCGTCAAGCTCGGCGTCACCCAGCAGCGCGATGTACCGCTTGGAGGTCACGTCGCCAAAGTGCAGCTTGGCGTAGCGCGCCACCGCCGCCGAGAACGCCGGGGCCACGGCTCCCAGCCCGACCGACCCAGTCGAGAAGTCGATGGGGTCGTGGTCCTTCCTCTTGCTGGGGTACGCCTGAATGCCGCCAATTGAGCGCAATTCGGTGAGGTACTTCCGGGGCAGATTGCCCAGGAGATATTGCACGGCATGGAACGCCGGCGAGGCATGGGGCTTGACGGCCACGCGGTCGCCAGGCTCCAACTCGCTGAAATAGAGCGCCGTAAGAATCGAGATCACCGACGACGAAGACGCCTGATGACCGCCGATCTTTGAGTTGTCCAGGTTTGGACGGATAGAGTTCGCGTGGTGGATCATGTTCGTCGCGAGCCAGAGCACGCGACGCTGGATCGATTCGAGAGCGGCCAGTTCGTCCGCCGCTACGGTGCCGGTCCGCCCAGGCTCCATCGTGAGCATCGTCGCCTCCGCCAGCGTCACCTGCCCCGATTATACGTGCCGCCCCACCGAAAGCTCAGGTTCGGCGCGGTTTGCAGCCCCGGGGGCCACGGTGAGTGTCTCGGACTGCCAAGAGTGCCCGCAAACTGTTACGAGAACGCTTGACAGTTCGCGGCGCGTCTTTCATGCTGAAGGTATGGACACCCTGGCAACGACAGCCCGTGCGCGTGCTGCTGCGATCCGGCAGCCGGCGTGGCAGCCATGATCGAGATGAGCATTCGCGCCGTGAAGCGGGCGGGTGAAGACCGGCTGGTTGCCGTGCTCGAACGGGGCACGGGCCACCGCGAAGCGGAGTCGTCTGGGGCAGGGGCCACGGGGCCGCGCCCGCGTCGATTGCTGATTACCGTGTCTCGCCCGGAAGCGCACGTGCTTTACCACGAACTACGCTCCGAGAAGACGCTACCCGGCCAGACCTACGAGTTGATGGCCCAGATTGTGGCGCAGTTGCACGGCAAGGTATCCGCCGTGGAGTTGGTGGCCGACGAGGCCGGTAAGCCGGCCGCCCGCCTGCGCCTGGAGCGCACCGACGGCCGCTCGATCATCCCGACGCGAGCCGGGCAGGCGTTGGCGCTGGCCGTGCACCTGAAGGTGCCGTTGCTGGTGGCTGAAGCGCTGCTGGCGGGCGATAAGGCTGCCTCTGATGAGACAACGACGGTGCGGCCGGCCATCATCACGGACGCGGCGGTCACGGAGGCCTCCATCGCCGAGAGCGGGGTGATCCCGGAGGCAGCGGCCCCTGTCGAGGTGCCCGAGGTCTTCCTGCGCGCCTTCGACCCCATCGACGAGTAGGCCGCCCGCGCCCGTCGCCGGTCCTCCCAGTCAGGGCGATTGCATGTTGCGGCCAGGGCCGTGGGCTGATGAAGTTTGAATAATTACGTCGGCATCGGCCACCCCTCACCCCCGACCCCTCTCCCATGCGTGGGAGAGGGGAGTTTCAAAAGGCGGTTCCCCCGCGCACGGGCGAGGGGGTTGGGGGTGAGGGCGCGCCTGCACCCTACTCGGTGATGACGGTGACAACGCCGATGCCGCACAGCAGTCCGTCCTGGTTGACCACCTTGATCTCGCAGTCGTGGGCGTTGCCGCGCCGCGCCGTCACCCGGCCGCTCAGCGTGATCTCGTAGCCCGCACGGATCGGGCGGATGCCCTTGTACTCCAGCGTCGCGCCCGGCTTCAGCAACGCGCCGGGGCCGTACGCTAGCTCCAACATCTCGGAGCAATAGCCGGCCGTCGCCACGCCCATATTCACCGTGCCGCCGAAGATGGTCCGCTGAGCGAAGCCGGGGTCGGTGTGCAGGTTCACGCCGAAGCGGGGCCGGGTGCGGTTCAATTCGCCGTACATGTCGATGGCTTCCTGCGTCTCCACCTTCGTGAGCGACGGCAGCACGTCGGATGGGTCCACGGGCGCTTCGGCTGCGGGGGCGGGTACTGCCGCCGGTGCGACTCCGGCCGGGCGCTCCTCGCGGGGTGCCTGCTGCCAGATGATGGTGTAAGCGTAGGTGCCGACGCTCTCGCCGTCCTGGTTGTGAGCGTGCACGCGCATCGTCACGAACTGGTTTCCGCGCCGCTCGTACCGGTCTTCGATGGAGACGGTAGACGTGATCTCGTCGTCAAGGTAAATGGGCCGCTGGAACTCGACGAACGACTTGGCGTACGGCGTCGCCTTCTCGCCCTTCTCCTCCGGTGAGGCGTACCCCTTGGCGTGCATGATCTCGCTGCGGCGCTGGGGGGCGCACTTGAAGAGGTAGGTGGGCGGGGCGACGATCCGGCCGAACGGCCCGTTCTTCGCGGCCGTGTCGTCCAGGTAGAGCGGGTTGGTGTTGCGGATGGACTGGCAATAGTCGGCGATGCTCTCGCGCGACGCAACATGCGTCATCGGCGGGGCGGTGTCGCCGATCTCCATGACGTCCCAGTTGTACGTCGGAAGTGTCGCCAGTTTCTCTTCGGTCATCACGCCGGCGGGGGCACCTGCACTGCTCACGATAGCACCTCGTGTCCTGGGGATCTCAGTGTCAGGCGCACACCCTCGGCCGGGGCAATCATCAGCCCCGTGTCAGCCCGACCACCCACGATACCAGATTGGCACGGACGGTCAGCGTCCAGGCCGGCATGGCGCGGTACACTGACCGGGGAGGTCCGCCCATGTCTGCACGTCATACGTCGGCCGCGAAGGCCTATACCGCCCGCGTTGACGCCGTACTCGCCCAGCGGACCCGCCTGCGCGGCCCGGGGCCGGCCGGCGAGGTGTTCGCGGGTCTGCCGCCGGGCCACCCGCTGCTCGCGACGGACCCGCTCCGGCCGCTCGATGCGACCCTGGAGGCCATCGCGCGGTACGTGCAGCCGGACGACGTGATTGTGGATGTGGGCGGCGGCGGCGGGCGCACTGGGCTGCCGCTGGCGCGTCGCTGCCGCGAGGTCATCAACGTGGACCCGTCCAGCAGTATGCTGGCGGGCTTCGCGGCGAACGCCCGGCAGGCGGACATCACGAACATCCGCAGCATTCACGGCGACTGGCTGGAGGTTGACGCGCCGCGTGGCACGCTGGCGCTGGTCAACCACGTCATGTACCTGACCCGCGAGATCGTGCCGTTCATCAAGAAGGTGGAAGCGGCAGCCTCGCGGCGCGTCCTGGTGACGGTGGGCAGCCCGCCGCCGCCGTCGCGCAACCGACTGGTCTTCCAGGTCTGCTACGACGAGTCGTCAGAGATGGTGCCTGGGCATATTGAACTGGTCAACGTGCTGTGGGAGCTTGGCATCGAGCCGGACATCATGATGCTGCCGGTGGTCAAGGGCGGCATCGAGCCGGCGGCGAGCCGCGAGGATGCCGTGAAGCTGGCGCTGGGTCAGTTGCGCGGCCACCAGTGGGCGTTCTGGCCGCTCGACCCGGCGCTGGAGCAGGCGGCTCGCCAGCGCGTCGAAGCCCAGTTTGACGCGCTGTTCGAAGCCACCGACGCTGGCTACCTCCCGCGCTGGACGGTGCCTGCGCGGGAGGTGCTGATTACCTGGGAGACCGGCACCTGAGGAGCCGCCACCTGCGTGACGGGTAGGCGAGCGGCAGGCCCGGGCCGTGCCGCTCGCGATCAGGCGTACTGTTTGATGTCGCTGAGAATCTGCCGGACGTAGGTGGCGCTGCGGGCGTCGTGCGTCAACTGGTCACCGGTGTCCACACCCTCGATGGCGAGATAGCCGTCGTAGCCGGCGTCCACCATGGCCGCGATGGCGAAGCGGTAGTCGATGTCGCCCTCGTCCAGCCGGACGCGGATAAACCGCGACAGGCTCAGTTCGGGGATGTTGACCCGGCGCAGGTTCTTGCAGTGCCAGTACTTCGAGCGGGGGGCCAGCGCGACGATGGCCGCGTCACAGCTTTCCTCTGGCACGTCGTAGTGCCAGTAGATGTTGCCCAGGTCGGGGTTCGCGCCGACGTTGTCGAGGCCGACCATATCCAGCAGGTACAGCGTCGTCTTGGAATTGTCGGCGATGGAGCCCTGGTGGACTTCGACGGAGATGTCGATGCCGAGGTCGGCGGCCATCTGGCCGGCGGCCTTCAGGTACGTTGCCGTGGCGACGAAGTCCGCTTCGTTCGCAAGCCGGCTGGACCCCTGCGAGACGACTTCACCGCGCCGCTCCGCGCCCTTGCCGTTCGCCTCGGTGGCCGGGGTCACGAAGGTGGTGTTGACGACGCTTGCGCCCAACTCTGCCGCGACCTTGATGGCGCGCTCCAGGCGTCCCCGGGCTTCGGGGCCGGCGGTGTGGTGGGCGATGGGGCCGCCCGCACGCACGCAGGCCGGCGGCAATCCGGCGTCCTTCAGCTCTTGGGCGAAGTCGCGTGTCTTGCCGGAGTCAATCTCGCCTTGCCCTGGCGTCGGCAGCTCGACGCCGTCGAACCCGTAGGACTTGACGAGCTTGAGGTAGCCAGGCCGATACTCCTTCTCGGGCATAGTGCCGAACTGGTCCTGCATGCCGGGGTAAAACACCCCGCGCCGCATCGCGTAGCAGAGCTTCATCGTGCCTCTCCCACAAGCGCCCACATCACCGGGACGCTCATCATCAAGGCTACGGTACCCGATGTGACAGGATGTTCGCAGCCCATAGGTGCATCGGTGCCGCCGCGCGGGTGGCACCTCACGTCGGTCATGCAGAGCATACCCACGACGCCGACGAGCACCGCCATCAGCAGCATCAAGCGGATGTCGTGGTTGGCGATGCGGGCCAGGATCTGGCGAAGCATCAGCCGGGCGGGCGGCTGCCGCGACGGGCCGTGGCCCGCACCAGGTTGTCGAACTCCTGTCCGTCGAGGGTCCCGCGCTCCAGGAGCGCTTCGGCCACGGCGGTCAGCGACGGCCAGTTCGCGATCATGATTCGGGCAGCCCTCGCACGAGCACGACGGAAGAATTGATCGCGCCCTTTGTCGGTCCGGTGCTGGCGACGGCACGCTTCGGCGGCTTGATGGATATCCGTTCTCGATCGGAGCTCCTGCCCTTCGAGCATCGTCCCGATCAGCGCCTCGTCTCCTGGGAGCAGGTCAAGTGCGGGTACGGCACGTGCGATATCTTCCAGGGCCACTCCCGCAAGTGCCGCAGTGGCAGTCGTGGTGTCCCGTTGGCGGATCGCCATCGCCACCCGCTCCTGCTCCGTCGTCTGCTGTCGAATGGTCGTCCCGGGTATGTTTCGGACACCCGGCACTCGGTAGCTGTCTGGCGTCGTATGGACGCACTCTCCACCACGAGTCGTTGCCTGGGTGATGTTGACATGTCCGACGGTGCAGCCAAGCTTGTACGCGACGATGGCGTGTGCTGCCTCATGGTAGGCGCTCAGCTTGCGGGGTGCGCGCGGATCGCGATGGCGGATGGTGGTATTCAATCCGATGGGACCGCAGGCCCGCAGCTGTATGTCAGTGATCGTTGGGGCCCACGGAGATGCGGTGACGCGAGTCACGGGCTACTCGCCGCCCACCAGATTGATCTCGGCCGCCAGGAGTTGAGCCAACGCATCCAGCCAGATCGCTGCAACTGCCGTCATCCCAGTACGATCGGCTGCTCTCACCCGGAACAGCACCAGGGCCAGGATGTCCAGTTCTGGAGTTCCCGAGTCGTGAGCCAGCCGGCGAACGCGGGCACGGACAGCCCGCCGCTCGCGAATCGGCAGTTGGAGGCTCGTCCCGAGGCCGCGGTTCACGACGCCCTCGGTATATTCCGAGGGCGACCCCGGCGCGGACGGAGATCCTCTTCGCTGAGCGCGAGCCGCTCCGCGTAGATCTCCTCGTGGTCCTGTAGCCACAGACGCCCCGAGCAGTGCGGGCAGCGTCGGCGCCGGACTGCTTCAGCATGGCTGGCGTCTTGCAGTCGAATCGAGGTCAACAGCGGCTGTGTCGCGTTCCTCTCGACGCGTGCAACCGCGCGAGCACAGAGCGTGCACACGAGGTTGGCGCGCGTCATCCAACCCTTTCGCGAAACGGAAGGTTCTCTGATCATTGAGGTCCTCTCGTGTGGGTCTGGCCGTCAGCATGTGGCTCGCACATTCCGTTCCCCGATGGCGTAGACATCACGGGTTGTGTGTGCCTGGCTGCACCCTTTACCCAACGCTTCAGCACGGCGGGTGGCTGGTCGCGGCACCGCTCGATCATCGCCAGCGCGTGTTCGAGCCGAGACTGCGGTCCCGAGAGCAAGCACACGTCCGCAGCGGAATGCCTGGTTCTTGGAGTTTCATTGAGGGGCGATTCCAGACCGTCCACCGACGTCAGCGGGAGGGTGACGCGGAAGGTGCTGCCCTGGGCCGGCACCGATTCGACGGCGACCGATCCGCCGTGCGCGGCGATCAGGGTCTTGACGAGTGGCAGCCCAAGCCCGAGCCCGCGCATCGTCCTGGCGGTGGCCGCCACTCGATAGAATTGGTCAAAAACCCGTGGGAGGTCGTCGGACGCGATGCCCACGCCCTGATCCTGAACGCTCACCTGGACCAGCGCGTCGTCTGCCTCGATTCGCACGACGATCTTGCCGCCATCCGGCGAGTACTTGATGGCGTTGTCGAGCAGATTGTCGAACACTTGCGACAGTCGGCCGCTGTCCCACTGGCCGACGAGTGCCCCGTCTGGAAGCTCCAGGCGGACGGGGTGGGCGTCGCTCGAAAGGCGGGCATGCTGCACCGATGCACGCACCAGCGCCAACAGGTCAGTCGGTTCACGCTCCAGGCGAAGCTCACCGGCCCCGCGAGACGAGCCGTCCAGCAGGTCGTCGATGAGACGCTCCATCTGCCGGGTCTGCGCGACAACCGTGGCGAGGGCGCGCTCGTCGCCGGTGTTCCGCCGTTGCAGCAGTTGGGCGTACCCTCGGATCGACGTGACCGGATGACGCAACTCGTGTGCCAGCAGCAGGATGAAGTCACTCCGCCGCTGTTCCATCGCCTTGCGCTCGCTGATGTCCTGGATAGTCAGGAGCACCAACGTTTCGTTTTCGAGATTGGTCAGTCTCTGGGCGCTCAGCAGCAGGGTTCGCGGCGCGCTCGCCTCAAGCTGCTGCTCGATCTCCAGATCATTGATCTCACCGTCATCGTGGGTGTAGGCGAGCTGCTGCTGCACCGCTGAGAGCCAGGGAATGTCCCACTCGCCCTCGCCCAGTTCCGCCAACAGCCGACCGTCGGCTTCCTCTGGCGAGAGCTGAGCCAGACGGTAGAAGGCAGGATTGGCGTGGCGGACGCGGAGGTTCACATCCATGACCACCAGAGCCTGAGGAAGGATGGCGATGATGCTTGAGAGCACCGCCGAATCCAGCGGCATCACGGTCGCCGCCGGCGGCCACGCGTGACGCTGCCAGCGTTCGACGGAAAGCGATGGTGCGGCCGCGCCGTTCGTCGCGGGAACCCCCGTCATCATCGACACGTCGGTGGCAGCCGGTTCGGCGTGGTCGAGTGGTGATCGGTGTATCAGTTGGTTCATTGGTGTGCGCCCCATGTCCCGAGACTCCGGGACCGCCCTCGTGCTGGCTGCGATGCGTATGCGGCCCGACTCGAACTGTCTGACGCGGACGACCGAGCCGGCCCGCCCTGCAATCACCATCACAGATCTGTGATGGTCTGTCATGAGCATTTCGTCATGCGGGTACACATCGTGTGCGTGCGCTGCCGCGGCGCGCCGGGTACGTTACTATCTGGTGTCGCGCGCGACTCGCGGGCAGGGGCGGCCGGAAGACCAAGACTGTCGGACGTCGAGGCGAGAATCTCGGCCAGGCCCGCGGGGCGTGCCAGCAAGGTGGATGTGTGCAAACTGACCGATCAAGCCAGCCGACGCGTGTGCTCGTCATGGCCGACCAGCCGCTGATCGCGGAGGTCATCGCGCTGACGCTGAATCACGGCATCTACGCCACCCGGCAGGCGAAAGATCTGGCCGAGGCGTCAGCTGCGCTCACAGAGTGGCTGCCGCAGCTAGCAGTCGTCGATATGGACATCGGCGGTGACAAGCTGGTGCGGCAGATGGGATTGTCGGCTGACGTTGGAGGCACGAGGATACCGACGCTCGCTCTGACCCGGCGCGGCGACTTGAAGACCAAGCTCGCAGCCTTCTAGCAGGGCGTTGACGACATCATGACCATCCCGTTTTCGCCCGAGGAGCTGCTGGCGCGCATCATGGTGCTGACCCGACGGGTCCTGGGACACGTGGTGCCGTTCAATCCAGTGCAGAAGCTTGGCGAGTTGGAGATCGATATCCTCCAGCGCCTGGTTCGGGCGGGTACCTCAGCGCTGCATCTGACGGGCCTCGAACAAAGCTTGCTCTATCTCCTGACCGCAAATGCCGGCCGTCTGGTGACCCGCGACGAGATCCTGGATGCGCTCTGGGGTGCCGACTACGTGTCCGAGAGCAACGTCGTCGATCGCCACATTCGCAACCTGCGCGCGAAGCTGCAGAATGATTGGCGTAAGCCGCGCTTCATCGCGACAGTACCAGGGCGAGGGTATCGGTTCATCCCCACATTTTCCGATCCGGAGCCGTCGCCTGGTCCGGAAATGGTGCCGGAAACATCCTGATCGGCCCGACTGCGCGGAAATGCGTGCCATCCCACATCATGTCGCGCAGTGTCGAGCCGCTCTGGAGTTTTGTCCAATGGCTCCCGTCGCGAGACGTGACCGGGAAGCCATGACTCGCGGCGACGAAGCGACCGTTTCCACTGACAACGGCATTGAGCCACTCAGCGGTGCCAGAGTCGTGCTGAATCCAGGTTGACGGGTCGCTTGCGGTGAAGAGTGCACCTTCCGATCCGACAGTCACATAGACGCCATCCGCGAATGTCAGCGACCGCAAGAGGTTGGCTGGGAGGGTTGCTACTCGGGTCCACACGATCCCATCTGGCGATGTCAGCACCGCGCCGTTAGCGCCCACGGCCACGAACTGCCCATTGGCAAACATGACGGCGGTCAGTGAGTCTCCGCTCCGTTGGGCTGCTCGCACCACCCACGGTAGGTCGCCGACCGGCTCGGTGATCTCCGGCCGTCCAGATAGCGCCGAGACGACGTTGTCGAGATTTGCAAGCGCCCCCAGATTGCGTGTGTACAGTATCGCGGCCACCAGGATAAGCGCCGCGATGGCGACGGCGCTGACCGTCCAGGCCCCGTTGACGCGCATCTCGTCAAGTCTCCCACCAGTCGCAAGTGTACCAACGCGACCGCCCACCAGCGGCAGGTGAACCGCCTCGGGAATAGTGGCGGCTCTGGGGTGTGAGAGGATGGACCCATGCCATGAGCAACACGATGCCCGGCCAAGCTACGACAGTGGACGATGAGGATGGTGCGGGAGCACCATGTCGCTCCACCGCAGAAGCGCCGCAAGATTCGGTCGCGGTAAGAGGACGAGTAAGCGTGCGGGTCGTCGCGCAGCGCCCAAGTGGCTCGCCCCGGGCATGGCAGGCTGGATCGTAGCGCGGTCAAACATACCAATGAAGGGGCGGCCCGCGCCGGCGCGGGCCGCCCCTTTGACGAGGCCGTCGCGTCGGGAGTACTCCCGACGCGACCCCAAAACTACTGCGTCAGGTTGAACGTCGTCGCGCCGGAGTTGTTGGCCCCGCCCACGATGCTGAACGAACCTGCCGTTGCCTCCACGTCCAGTCGCGTGAACGTCTGCCCAAAGTCCACGTTCACCGTATAGGTATTCCTTTGCGGACCGCCGCCCTGCGGCGACAGGCTGCTCAGTGGGATCGTCTGCGTCCCGACGCTCGTCGCGCCGTCATACGCCGTTACGCGGACGGTCGCCTGGGTGTTGCCTTCAACCTTGATCTGGGCCGAGCGGACCTTCTTACTGGTGACACTCGGGGCTGTCCCCAGCGTGAAGGAGACCTTCTCGCCCTGATTGACGCGGAAGTTGTCCAGCGGGCCGGGATTCGGACCCTTGTCCACGCCCATCCGGAAGGCCAGCAGACAGACCCGGCGCGGATCGCCGTTCGGGGAGGTTCCCGTCACCTGCATCAGGTTCGGGGAGGCTTCGAACTTGCCACAGCCCGGCTCGCCGTTGAACGTCTGCACATCCACGGGGGCCGACCCCGGCGGATCGTAGCGGAACGAGCGGTTGTTCGGAAGGCCCGCCGCAAGCCGTAGCTCGATGGCACTAGCCGGCCCCACGGTCGGCGTCCGGGTTGGTGTTGACGTGACCGGGACTGTCGCGGTCGTCGTTGGGGTCGATGTCAGCGTGACGGTGGCAGTCGGGGTTAGTGTGCTGGTAGGCGTGGCGGTGGGGATTAGTGTGCTGGTGGCCGTGGCGGTCGGGGTTAGTGTGCTGGTAGCCGTGGCGGT
>Ga0105048_10006176_pt1 | contig 19307 bp, 18 predicted proteins | sample MAT05_FD_78382 | JGI IMG/M metagenome (GOLD analysis project Ga0105048, IMG submission 78382) | Freshwater microbial communities from Lake Fryxell liftoff mats and glacier meltwater in Antarctica - MAT-05 | ecosystem: Environmental > Aquatic > Freshwater > Ice > Liftoff microbial mat | place... | reverse complement strand
ATGTCGAACGCAGCGTGGGCGGCATCACCCGCCACGGCATCATGCTGTGTCTGGACTTGGAGTGTTACGACATCCGCGCGGGCTCGTCGAGCCTGATTCGCCCCACCGAGGGCACGATTGTTGACCGCTTGCCCCCGCGTATCAAAATCCGTGAAGCGGCGGCGCTGGAGTTACCGCACATTCTGGTGCTGATTGACGACCCCGAGCACAGCGTGATCGCGCCGCTTGCCCGCGCCAAAGCCGCCTTTGACACACTTTATGACGTGGAACTGATGCAGGGCGGCGGCCACCTGACCGGTTTTGCCGTGCCAGCCGCTGCTGAAGGCCAGGTAGTGCAAGCCCTGCGTGCGCTCGCCCAGCCAGACACCTTTGCCGCCAAATACGGGGTAGATCAAAGTCAGCCGGTGTTGCTGTTTGCCATGGGCGACGGCAACCACTCGCTGGCCACCGCCAAAGCCATCTGGGACAAAAACAAGCCGCTGGTTGGCATGGACCACCCGAGCCGCTATGCCCTGGTTGAAATGGAAAACGTTCACGATCAGGGCCTGGCGTTTGAGCCGATCCATCGGGCCTTGTTTGGCCTGAAGAAAAATCTGTTGGCTGAGATGCAAGGCGCCTGGGGTGAGCGCTTCACTTACACCGAAGTGGCCAGCGCAGCGGCCATGCGCCAACGCGTGGATGGCGCGCACGGTAACCAGCAGATCATCGGGCTGGTGGGCGGTGGGCGGCAGTTCGGCGTTATCACCATTGATCAGCCATCGTCCAACTTGGCCGTGGGTACGCTGCAGACGTTTCTGGATGCGTTCCTGCAAGACGGTGGCGCGGACGCGATTGACTATGTGCATGGTGCCGACGTGCTGGAGCGACTGGCTTTGCAGGCGGGCAACGCAGGCTTTTACCTGGCGGGCATGCCCAAGTCGGATCTGTTCAAAACAGTCATTCTGGAAGGTGCCTTGCCGCGCAAAACCTTCTCGCTCGGCCAGGCACACGAGAAACGGTTTTATATGGAAGCCAGAAAAATCGTCTGAGCGTAGACCTGAAAGCAGCGCAAACAGGCGACTTTCTTGTCTTTGAGCGCAGGTCGTTGAAATGCCGTCTGGCGTTGGCCGATGTCACAGGGCATGGTGGCTCAGACTACCTTCGTTACTTTTAAGCACGATTTATGCCTCTAGCCCTCTATCCATATGCGCTAGTAGCTATATTTAACGCAGCATTGATTGTCGTTTTGAACGGATTGAGAGCGAGCACCTGGTGCGGCGCTCAAGCAGTGCGCTGTCTGCGCCAGGCTTTCTCCAACTCCACCACCACACCCACCACCGCCGATGCGCCCAGGCAGATGCCCAACTCACCCAGACTCAGCGGCTGGGTTTTGAAGATGGGATTGAGCAGCGGCACATAAATGGTGGCCATTTGCAGCGCAAACGTCAGCAGCACCGCGCCCAGCAGCGGCTTGTTGCTGAGCAGGCCGAGCGTCCACAACGCATCGCGCTCGGAGCGAATCGCCATCACATGCACCATTTGCGAGAGGGTCAGCACGGTGAACACCATGGTTTGCCAATGGGCGTGGCCGGTGGACAGCGCCCAGGCCTGCACGCCCAGGCACAAGCCGCCAATCAGCAGCCCCACACCCAGAATGTGCTGCCACATGCCGTCCGCAAACAGGCTCTCTTTGGGTGGGCGCGGCGGGCGTTGCATGACACCGCGCTCGGCCGGTTCGGCCGCCAGAGCCAGGCCCGGCAAGCCGTCGGTCACCAGATTGACCCACAGGATGTGGATCGGCAGCAGCGGGATCGGCAGCAAAAACAGCGGCGCCAAAGACAGCGTCCAGATTTCACCCGAGTTGCCGGTCATGGCGTAACGGATGAATTTGCGGATGTTGTCAAAAATGCGCCGCCCCTCGCGCACCGCCGCCACGATGGTGGCAAAGTTGTCGTCAAGCAGCACCATGCTGGCAGCCTCGCGCGCCACGTCGGTGCCGCCTTTGCCCATGGCCACGCCAATGTCGGCACGTTTCAGCGCTGGCGCGTCGTTCACGCCGTCGCCGGTCATGGCAACGATCTGGCCCTGCGCCTGCAGCGCTTCAACAATACGGATTTTTTGCGCCGGGTCGACCCGGGCGTAGACCCGCACCTCTGCCACGCGTGCCAGCAGCGCAGCGTTGTCGAGGTCGGTCAGGTCTTGCCCGGTCAACACCTCGGCCAGATCGTCGGGCACAATGCCCAGCCGCTGGGCAATGGCCCGGGCTGTGGCTGGGTGGTCACCGGTGATCATCACCGGGGTGATGCCCGCGTTGATGCAGTCGCGCACTGCCTCGGCGGCCTCGGCGCGTGGTGGGTCAATCAGGGCAACCAGCGCCAGAAACTGCAACTGGCTCTCTACCCCGGCCAGCGCATCGGACTCGGGCAAGGCCGCAAAATCGCGCCGCGCCAAAGCCAGCACCCGCAGGCCTTGTGCTGCCAGGGTGTTGGCCTGGTCGATCACCGCCTGGGTGTCCAACGTTTGTGCGCCATCCGCTGCCCACTGCGCATCACAACAGGCCAGCACCGACTCGGGCGCGCCTTTGGTGTAGCCGACAAAACCGTCACCGCTGCGGTGCAGGGTGGTCATACGTTTGCGGTTCGAGTCAAACGGCAACTCTTGTAAACGTGGCAAGTCCTTGTTCAGCAACGTTTTGTCGACACCCGCGCCCAGCGCTGCCAACACCAGGGCCGTTTCGGTCGGGTCGCCTTGCCATGCCTCGGCGGTGTCGTCGCCTGCGTTGTGATGGGCGTCGTTGCAAAGGGCCCCAGCGCGCAAGGCTTCCAGAATCTCCGGCGCGGGGTTGGCTTCGCTGGGCAGCCACGATGCACCGTTGGACCACAGCTGCTCGGCATGCATCTTGTTTTGGGTGAGGGTGCCGGTTTTGTCGGAACAGATGGTGGTGACCGAGCCCAAGGTTTCCACTGACGGCAGACGTCGCACCAGTGCATGCACCGCCACCATGCGTTTGGCGCCCAGCGCCAGCAGCACCGTGACCACTGCAGGCAGGGCCTCTGGAATGGCCGCTACCGCCAGGCTGATGGCGGTCAGGGCCATCAGCAGCGGCGCCTCTCCGCGCCACACACCTGCTACAAAAATGATAACACAGATCCCAATCACCATAAGGGCCATGCGCTTGCCAAAGGCTGCAAGCCGGTTTTGCAGCGGGGTGCTGCGGTCGGCCTGATCCAGCAATTGGGCGACTTTGCCGAGTTCGGTGGCCATGCCGGTAGCCAGCACCAGCCCGCGCGCCCGGCCCAAGCTGACGGTGGTGCCTTTGAACACCATGTTGAGCTGGTCACCGAGCGCGCGGTTGTCGGCGTGCGCTAGGGCAGCGGTTTGTTTGGCCACGGTCACCGATTCGCCGGTGAGTGCCGACTCGTCCACCTGCAATTGCGCGATGTCGATCAGGCGCATGTCTGCCGGGACCTGGTTGCCCGCCTCCAGCAGCACGATGTCACCCGGCACCAGGGCGGGCGAGGGCACCGCTTGCACCTCGCCACCCCGCAGCACGCTGGCCTGGGCGGTGGCCAGGTCCTGCAGCGCCGCCATGGCGCGGTCGGCGCGCCAGCTTTGCACAAAACCGATCACCGCGTTGAGCAGCACAATCACCAGAATGGCCACGGTGTCGATCAATTCACCAATCAGGCCTGACACCACGGCGGCGGCCAGCAGCACCAGCACCATGAAGTCGGTGAACTGGGCCAGCAGCAAGCGCCAGTTGCTGCGGTGCGTCTGGCTTTGTAGCGCGTTGGTGCCAAAGCGCGCCAGCCGTCGGGTGACCTCGGCCAGGTTCAGGCCCGCGGCGGGGTCTACCGACTGTTCAGTCAGGAGTTCTTGTACCTCGCGCTGATGCCATGGTGTCGGGCTGGTCATGGTGAGGCTGTCAATTGTTCATGTCCGGTCGCAGGTCCGGGCGCATGTGCTGCGGCAACAATGCCTGCAGTGAATGCACCTTGCGCTCCAGCACCTCGATGCGGGTCAGGTTGTCCAGCAAAATGGCCACGGTGAACATGTCCAAGTCAAAGTCCATGCGCAATTTGGAGGCGTTGCGCAGCGGCGTGACCCATTGGGCGCTGAAGACAACCTCCGGCGCGGTCTGGCTCACCGGCACCAGGGCGCAATACTCCACCAACTCGTCCAGTTCGGCCTCGCTCATGCCGCAACATTGGCTGAGTTCGGTCAAGTTGATGGTTTCCCGGGTGTCCAGCCAGTGCCAGGCGGTTTGATCTGGTGTCATGTTGGGTTCTCCTTGGGTACCGCCGCACGCGGGTTGAAGTGTGAAATGCGTGCCAGCTCCAGGTACAGCGCCCGCTCAGACTCTGTCAGGGTGGCTGGCACGTCGATGTGGACGATGGCGTAAATATCGCTTTGACCCGCCAGCAGGCCGCGGCCACGCAGGCGCAGCTTGCGCCCCGAACGTGTGCCCGCTGGCACGGTCAGCAGCACCGGGCCATCCAGCGTGGGCACTTCCACCTCGGCGCCCAAGGCAGCCTCCCAGGGAGCGAGAGCCAGGTCAAAGTACAGGTCCAGCCCATCGGGGCGGAACACTGCATGTAGCGCCAGCGAGATGTGCAGGTAGATGTCGCCATCAGGCCCGCCGTGCTGGCCCTTGCCACCTTTGCCACGAAGGCGCAGCTTTTGGTCTTGCCGCGCGCCGGGGGCAATGGTGACTTCCAGAACCCGCTCACCGCTGCCGTCCTGCAAATTGAGTTCGACGCTGGTGCCGCGGCGCGCATCGGCTAGGGTGATCGTCACGCTGGTCTCGAAATCGCGGCCCTTGACCGGCCTGGCCTCGCGCGCTGCGCCACCTCGCCCGCGGCCCATGGCCGCCAACAAGTCCGCCAGGTCAATGTCTTCAAACGACTGCCCACCGGCTGAAAAATCCTGCTGCCATTGCGGCGGTGGTGAAAACTCGGCGCCCGGCTGCGGGTGGCCCAACTCGTCATAGGCGGCGCGTTTGGCGGTGTCTTTGAGCGTGGCGTAGGCTTCAGCGGCTTCCTTGAAGCGGGCCTCGGCACCCGGCGCCTTGGACATGTCCGGGTGGTGCGTGCGTGCCAGCTTGCGGTAGGCCGCCTTGATCTGGTCCAGATCGGCGTCGCGGGGTACGCCCAGCGTTTCGTAATAGTCTTTGTATTTCATGGTTGGATTTGGATCCGTGAAGACAAATCGGCAAGCACACCGGGGCGCTGTCAGGAACAAGGCTCAAGTGTCAGACGGCCGTGCGATCTGATCTGTGCGCTATGACACGCAACGGGGCACGCACAGGGTTACGGCGGTGGCAGCCTGCTGTTTTGTTGGTTGGTGTGAATTTTCCACACCGCCAGAAACAAGGCGGCAATCACCGGCCCGAGCACAAAGCCGTTGATGCCAAACACGGCCATGCCGCCCAGGGTGGTGATCAACACCACATAGTCGGGCAAGCGGGTGTCTTTGCCCACCAGGATCGGGCGCAACAGGTTGTCCACCAGCCCGATCACCAGCATCCCATAGGCTACCAGCGCCACACTTTTGAAGAGTTCACCAACCAGCAGGAAATAGACCGCTACCGGCAACCACACTAGCGCGGCACCCACCGACGGCAGCAGCGACAAAAAGGCCATCAGCACCGCCCACAGCACTGCGCCGCTGACGCCCAGCGTCCAGAACCCCAGGCCACCGAGCGCGCCCTGAATGCCGGCCACCAGCAGGTTGCCCTTGACGGTGGCGCGCACCACCGTGGAGAAGGTGTCCAAAAGCACGCCTTTGTGCTCAGGTGCCAGCGGCACAGCGTTCCAGAGTGTTTGTGTCACAGATTTGCCGTCGCGGATCAGGAAATACGCCAGATACAGGGTGATGAATACACTGGCGGCAAACTCGAAGGTATTTTGCCCAATGCTGAAGGTTTGGGTGGCGATGACTTGCGCACCCTGCGCCACCGCTGTCGTCAGACGTAGTTGCAGGGTGTTGAAGCTGACCAGCCCAAATCGGTCTAGCACATTGGTGATCCAGCCGGGCAAGGCGATAAACAGTCCGCGAAAGTAAAGCGCCGGCTGGAGTTCACCATTTTGCAGCTGGGTGTATAAAAGCGTGGCCTCACGCACCAAAGACGCGGAAATCAGCGCCAGCGGCAGCACCACGATCACCAGAACGATCAGCAAGGTCAGCAGCGCGGCGACGTTTGGCCGCTGGTGCACCCTTGGCAGCAACCAGCGAAACAGGGGGGTGAACAACAATGCAATGATCACACCCCACATGATCGCGCCGTAAAACGGCAGCAGGATGTAGATCAACGCAACCGAGGCGACCAGCAGCAGGGCTGGCAAGGCGCGGTTTTTGGCGCGGTGTGGATTAGGTGTGGGTTCTGGGTGCATCGTCCCGCTATTTTGGGGCCGCGCCGCCAGTTTTGTGGGTGAGAAATTTCATGGCTTCGTTCAGGGCCTGCGGCAACAGACCGGCCAGCAGCGCTGGCGTTGAAATCCAGCGCCAGGGCCGCAGCATCACGGTTAAACCTCCCACAGCGGCGGCTGCCAGTACCAAGGCGTAAGGGTGGCGCCGCGCAGTGGGTTGCAGCACTACCTTGGCCGTCTCCTTGGCCAGCAACAAGACCATGCGCATCGGTTGCTTTTGCCACCAAGCTTGCAACACGTCCAATACCAAGCCAGCGCCGGGTGCGGTTTGCAAATGGCCGAGCAGGCGACCGAGCAGGCCCTCGGAGTGGCTGCCAGCGGCGTCATCTACGCTGGCGTGTTGCAGGGCTTGGCGCAAACGCTCACGCGACACGGCAAGCCGTTCGCAGGCGCTGACTTGGGTGCTCATGACGCGCCCGCTGCGCGCAGCATGGCCAAATCCGCGTTGATCTGACGACTCATGTTGGCAAATGCTGCGGCTGGTAGTGGTTGACGGGCCAGCAGCAGGCAAACCAGCACCAGCAACAGCGGAATAACAGGGATGGTGATCAACACCCAAAGGGCGCTCGCGGGTGCCGCTAGAGTGAACCACAGCATGGTGGCCACGCCAGCCAGCACCGCTGCCACGCCCAGGCAGCACAGGGCCAGTGCCTGCAACAAGACACGGCGGCGCCAAGCGGCAGCGGCCAGTGCGAACTCTTCGTTGAACAGCGCGGCATATGCCTGCGCATGGTCCAGCAGCAGTTGGGGCCGTGTGGCCAGCAAGGCCAGCAGTGGGTTCATCACGCGCTGTGCTGACGGCTGGCTCAGTCGTGGTGGCGCGAACGGGCCACCAGGCTCACCAGCGCCATCAGGGCAGCACCGGTGGCAGCGGCAATCAGAACCGCTTTCACAGGCTCTTCGCGGATGTAGCCGACCGTGCTGTCTGAGGCGTGTTCGGCCTTCAGGCGGAACTGGTGCGACGTTTCGCGAACGCTGTCTAGGCCACGGTGCGCCATGGCGCTGACCCGCTCGCTGGCGCGATCAAGCATCGGGGCGGTCTGGTGGCGCAGGTCCTGCAGGGAGTTGGCCGCGCTGTCCACGACGCCGTTGGCGGCTTGCTGGGTGGCGCGGATGGCCTGGTCGGCAGAGTGAGAGGCCTGCTCAATCAGTTTGCCGGATTGGTCAGTAGAGGAGATATAAGACATGGTCATTCCTTAAAAATGGTGGGTTGCGGGTGAACTAGCGCCCTTTCAGCGAACCAAGTAGGAAGCTGAGAACGGCCAGAACAATGAAAACAAAAAACAGGATCTTGGCGATGCCCACGGCGCCAGCAGCAATGCCGCCAAACCCGAATAGGGCCGCTATCAGGGCGATGACAAAAAAGACAACGGCATAGTGCAGCATAGGCTTCTCCTGAAAGATTTGACAGGTGGACTGACCGGCCTGAGCTGGTCAGGTCGCTTTACAACTTGCCGAAGGCGGCCTTGGCTTCTTTCATGCAGTTGTCTTTGGCAGTGGACGCCAGGGCGTCGCACTTTTCCTCGGCCACTTTCAGCTGGGCAGCGCGCTTGTCAGCAGCCGCGTCGGTGCGAACTTCTTTGGTTTCGCTGCTGGCCTTGGCCTTGGCGTCCCCGGTTTTTTCAGCGGCCGTGGCGTTGGCTTTGGACGTTGTCATCTGCACCTTGGCGTCGGCTTTGCCGGTGACCAGAGCCGCTTTGGCCTCCTTCACGCAGACATCTTTGGGGTTGCCAGACAGGTCATCACATTTTTGTTTGGCCACATCGTAGGCAGCTTCGGCCTTGGCCTCGCCGACTTTGCTCTGGGTTTTTGGGGTGGGCTTGTAGCTGTTGTCCAGTTCGGCCAGGGCCACGGCTTCCTTGCCTTTGGCTTCGGCTACACAGATGTCTTTGGCGTTGCTGGCCAGCGCGTCACAGACTTTTTTGTCAGCCTTGTACTCGGTTTTGATGCGGGTCTTGTTGGTACTGAACTCGCTTGACGTCACGGTTTGCGCCATGGCGCTGGTACCGAACAGCAAACAAGTTGCCACGGCAACACCACTGAGCAGATTGAGGGGGTTCTTCATGAGCATTCCTTAAAGGTTAAGACTGTCGCGAGCAGCAAAGGCTCCGATGTCCCGACAGTAAGGGGTTGCCAGCACGGCGTCTGTTCGCTTGCACACATTGAGAGAACAGACTCAGAACGCTAAGTTCGGCGCAGCTTGAACAAATCCAGCGACAGGGCTGTGCCACACAAAATCACCGCGCCACAGGTCAGCATCCACGGCGTGACGACTTCGCCCAGAAACAGCAGGCCGTAGATCACCGCAAACACCGGGATCAAAAAGGTTACTGTCAGTGTGCTGGCCGCGCCGACTTTTTCGATCAGCCGGAAAAACAACACGTAAGCCACACCGGTGCACAACACGCCCACCGCCAGCAGCGCCAGCCAGGCGGTCATGCTGGGAACCGCGCTGGGCCAAAGCCAGAGGGTCGGCAGAGCCAAACCCAGCGATGCGCCGATCTGGCTACCGGTAGCCACGGCCAGTGACGGCACGCCAGCCAGGTAGCGCCGGGTGAAACTGGCCGAGATGCCGTAACACAGGCAGGCTACCAGACACGCCACCACCGCCCAGCCGCTGGACAGGCCCGAGGCGTCGGGCTTGAAACTGGCCTTACCCCAGGCCAGCATGGCCACACCGACAAAGCCGATCAGCAAGCCCAAAATCTTCAGCCGGTGTGGCCGGTCCCCAAGCCAGGCCCAGGCCACCAGCGCACCAAACAGCGGCACCGTGGCGTTGAGCAGCGCCGACAAGCCGGTCGAAATAGACATCAACGCATAGGAGTAGCAGGCAAACGGAATGCCTGAATTCAGCATGCCAAGGAATAAAATTTTCTTCCAGTGCCGCGCCAGCGCAGGCATTTGACGCCGCGCCAGCAGCAAAGGCAGCAAAAATGCGGCGGCAATGGCCACCCGCACCCCCGCCGTAGGCAAGGCACCAAATTCCGCCGCACCCAGGTGCATGAATAAAAACGAAGCGCCCCAAATGGCGCCAAGCAGGATGAATTCGATTAGCCAGGGTTGTTTGGGAGCGTGAGAAGTCAAACGGCACCTTCAAGTTGCAACAAGGCGGTTTTTCGGCTTAGCCCGCCAGCGTAGCCGGTCAGGCTACCGTTGGCGCCGATCACGCGGTGACACGGCACGATGATGGTCAAAGGATTGCGCCCCACCGCTGCCCCCATTGCACGCGCCGCGCTCGGCTTGCCAATGCGGCTGGCCAACTGGCCGTAACTGCAGGTGCTGCCAAATGGGATCGCCAGCAGCGCTTGCCAAACCGCCTGCTGAAACGCTGTGCCGGTCGCCAGGCTTAAAGGCAGATCAAACTGGTTGCGCTGGCCGGCAAAGTACGCTGCCAGTTGTTCTTGCGCCAGCTGCAGCACTGGCTGGCTGGCATTCGGCGCGCAAGCGGACAAGTCAGGTAGATGCGCCTGGCCGTCAAACCAGACACCGACCAACTGGCTTTTGCAGGCCGCAAGCAGCAGGGTGCCCAGCGGGCTGGTCATGCGGGTGGTTTGGGTATAGGCAGGGAGTTTCATATGTTTTTGGCCTCTAGCCCTTGTATTGAAAGCGCTGATAGCTATTTAATGAATAGTGATGGGTGGCTATTCGACTGGGGTTGTCACAGCGGGCAAGCTGGCCCAGGCGCGGATCACCGCGTAGCTGCGCCACGGCTGCCAGGCGCTGGCCGCAGCCAGTGCCGCCTGTGCCGGGTGGGGGTGATGGCGCACACCCAGCGCGGTTTGCAAGGCCACATCACCGGCCACAAAAGCATCGGGCCAGTGCAGGGCGCGCATGCTGATGTACTGCGCCGTCCAGTCACCAATGCCCGGCAGGGCTAGCAGGGCAGCTCGGGTGTGTGCCGGGTTGGCACCGGGGTGCAGTTGCAGCGTGCCGCTGGCCACCGCGTGGGCCAGGGCGGTCAAGGCGCTCTGGCGCTGTTTCACCATGCCAAGCTGCCCGAGTTCGTCGCCGCTGGTTGCCGCCAGCACTTGTGGCGTGGGAAAACACCGGTTCAGCCCCGCCACTGGTGTTTGCAGCGACTCGCCAAACTGCGCCACCAGCCGCTGGCACAAGGTGCGCGCGGCAGCCACGGTGATTTGCTGGCCCAGCACAGCGCGCACCGCCAGCTCAAAACCATCCAGCGCGCCGGGCAGGCGCAGCCCGTCGCCTTGCGGAAAATAGGCATGCAGCACGCTGTTGATGGCGCGCGGATCGGCGTCCAGGTCGAGCAGCGTGCGCACGCTTGCCATCACCTGCGGCAGCACCTCGGTCAGTGACTCACTCACCGTGAGACCCACCCGGCAATTTGGCTCGTCGAACACGGCAACCACCCAGCCGCGCAATGACTGCCCACCGCTATGGAGGTGCAGGGTTTTGGCGAATGCCGGGCGTTTGGGTGACAAGAACACGTTTTCCGTACCGTCGATCTGGCGTTTGGCGAAAAACGCCAGCATCGCCCGCGCGTCATACGGCGGGCGGTAAGAGAGCTTGATGTCAATGCCGCTTGGCTGATCAGACCCTGGCGCTGCCGAACCGGTGCGCCGCAACTGGGTGGGGTTCAGACCATATTGCTGCGCAAAGACCGCGTTGAAGCGCCGCACGCTGGCAAAGCCGCTCATCTGCGCCACTTGCGCTGCGCCAAGGCGGGTGTCGGTTAGCAGCTGCTTGGCGCACAGCAGGCGGCGCGTTTGCAGGTAGCGCAACGGCGAGACACCTAGCTGCGCCTCAAAAATACGCCGCAAATGCCGGTCGCTCACGCCCAGGCGCTGCGCCAGTGCGGCTACCCCTAGCGGTTGGGTCGCTGCGCCACAGGCAGCATCCATCAGCCGCGCGGCCTGATGGGCCAGGATGGCGCTGGCATCCTGCGTGGACCAGGCTTTGTCACCCGTTGCGCCGCCCCTACCCGCACTGGCGGGTGCCAGTTCGGGCCGGCAGCGCAGGCAAGGGCGAAACCCGGCCTGTTCTGCCAGCGCGGCATGCGCAAAAAAGCGGCAGTTCTCGCGTTTTGGCGTGCGCACCCGGCATACCGGGCGGCAATAAATGCCGGTGGAGGTCACGCCGGTGAAGAAGTTGCCGTCAAAACGTGCATCCCGCGCCCGCAACGCCAAGTAGCAGGCGTCGTCATATGCGGTGGCATCAGCAGGGGTCATGCGCTGGATGATACGTGTTGCTCTGTTGGCTTGGGGCGGTTGGGTTGGCCGTTTCCGGACATGATCCTGGCCAGATGTGGCCCCTACAATCCCGACAACAAAATCTGCCCATTCATCCAGCCAGCACAAGGGGAACACATGCAGCTCTCAACGTCGATTTTCAAAGCCTACGACATCCGGGGCGTGGTCCCCAGCACCGTCAACGTGGAAATGGCACAAGCCCTGGGCCGGGCCTTTGGCACGGTGGCACTGCGCGAAGGGCAGAGAACGGTGGCAGTCGGGCGCGACGGGCGCCTGAGCGGCCCGGCGCTCAGCGCGGCGCTGGTCAGCGGGCTGGTGTCGGTGGGTGTTGAGGTGCTGGACATCGGCATGGCCACCACGCCGATGCTGTACTTTGCCGCCAACACCCTGTGCGCCAGTGGCATCCAGGTCACCGGCAGCCACAACCCGAAGGACTACAACGGCTTCAAGATGGTGCTGGCTGGCCGCGCCATATATGGCGACGAGATCCAGAACCTGCGTCTGATCATGGAAGACGAAGCCTGGGTGCTGCAAGAGGGCGGCACGGTGCGCAGTGTGGAGGTGTTGGCTGCTTATCAGGCGCGCATTCTGGGCGACATCAAGCTGTCGCGCCCGATGAAAATTGTGGTGGACTGCGGCAATGGCATTGCCGGGGCCTCTGCGCCAGAGATCCTGCGGGCGATTAACTGCGAGGTGACCGAACTCTTCAGCGAGGTGGATGGCAACTTCCCAAACCACCACCCCGACCCGAGCAAGCCCGAAAACCTGCTTGACGTGGTGGCCGCGCTCCAAACCGGCGACGCCGAGATTGGCCTGGCCTTTGACGGCGACGGCGACCGACTCGGCATCGTCACCAAAGAAGGCAACACCATTTACCCAGACCGCCAGATGATGCTGTTTGCCCGCGACGTGTTGCAGCGCGCGCCCGGTGGCACCATCGTGTTTGACGTGAAATGCTCGCAGCGGTTGGCGCCTACCATTGCCGAGGCGGGCGGCGTGCCAATGATGTTCAAGACTGGCCACTCGCTGATCAAGGCGAAGATGAAAGAAATTGGCTCCCCGCTGGGTGGCGAGATGAGCGGCCACATCTTTTTCAAGGAACGCTGGTACGGTTTTGACGACGGCACCTATGCAGGTTGCCGCCTGCTTGAGATTTTGAGCCAATCGCCCGACGCCAACGCGGTGCTCAACGCGCTGCCCACCAGCTTCTCCACGCCCGAACTCAATGTGAAGTGCGCCGAGGGCGAACCCCATACTCTGGTTGATCAACTGCTGGCCAAGGTCAACTTCTCCGCGCCTGCGCAGGTCTGCACGATCGATGGGCTGCGGGTGGACTGGCCAGACGGTTTTGGTCTGATTCGCGCCAGCAACACCACGCCGGTGCTGGTGCTGCGTTTTGAGGGCCACACGCCAGAAGCGCTGGAGCGCATCCAGGCCGACATGCTGGCGCTGTTGCGCAGCCTCAAGCCTGATGCGCAGTTTGACGAAGCCGCGCACTGAGGCCGCACGCGCAGGTTCACGCTAGATGGCAAGGGGGCTGCGTTGCGCATTCTGATCGTCAAACTCTCATCTTTGGGCGATGTGGTGCATGCCATGGCGGCGGTGCAGGACATCCGCCAAGCCTACCCTGACGCGCAAATTGACTGGGTGGTGGAGCGTGCTTTTGCCCCGCTGGTGTTGCGCTGCAAAGGCGTGCACCGGGTGATTGCCTGCGAACTGCGGCGCTGGCGCAAGACCATGTTCAGCCCCGAGACACGACAGGCCTGGCGGCTTTTCAAGGCCGATTTGCGCCAAGACGATTACGACGCAGTGGTTGATTTGCAGGGCTTGGCCAAGTCGGCGCTGGTCTCAAGGCTGGCGCGCTTAGCCAAGGGGGGCAAGCGTTATGGCATGGCCAACCAGACCGAAGGCTCCAGCTTTGAAGCCCCGGCGCGCTGGGTGGCGGACGTGGCCATCACGCTGCCAGCGCACACGCACGCGGTGACCCGCTCGCGCCAGTTGTGCGCCCAGGCACTTGGCTACACGCTGCCGTTTTATATGGCTTTTGGGCTTCTAGCCCTCATGGATAAAGCGCTACCAGCTACGAAAAAGGTAGCTTTCAAGACGGGGCTGAATGGTATTGTGGCGCTGGTGCATGGCACCTCACGCGCTGACAAAGAGTGGCCGCTGGCGCACTGGTGTGCGCTGGGCGCGCGCCTGAACGCCGCTGGTTACATGGTCGCCCTGCCACATGGCAACGCCGCCGAAGAAGCGGTATGCGAGCAAATAGCAGCGGGCCTGGTGCACGCCCAGGTCTGGCCCCGCCTCGCGTTGGATGCCTTGACCGATTCATTGGCGAACTGCAGCGGCGTGATCGGTGTGGACAGCGGCCTGAGCCATATCGCTGTGGCACTCGACCTGGCGCATGTGCAGATCTATAACTTTGACACCGCCTGGCGTACCGGCCCGCTGGCTGAGCAACACATGAGCCCAGGCGGCCCGCTACCGCGCCAGGTCGGCGTGTTTGACCAACCCACACCGTCGGTGGGCACCGTCTGGCAGGCCTGGGAGGCGGTGGCTGCCGCTGCCGCCCAGGCACGGCCTTCACCCTCACTTTTCCGGCCCTCAGGCCTGGCTAGTCTGTGATACGCACTCTTTATTCCGTAGCCATGTGGCTGGCGCAGCCGCTGCTCACACTCAAATTGAAACGCCGGGGCCAGCAGGAGCCGGGCTACCTGCTGGCCATGAACGAACGTTTTGGCCGCTACACCAGCCCCGTGCCAGCGCACGACGGCCCCACGGTGTGGATTCATGCGGTGTCTCTGGGTGAAACGCGTGCCGCAGCCGTGCTGGTGGCGGCGCTGCGCGATCTGCTGCCCGACATGCGCCTGCTGCTCACCCACGGCACCGCCACCGGCCGTGCCGAGGGTGTCAAACTGCTGGAGCCCGGCGATTTGCAGGCCTGGCAACCCTGGGACACGGTGGGTGCCACGCAGCGTTTTCTCAAGCATTTCAGACCACAAATTGGTGTGCTGCTGGAGACCGAAATCTGGCCCAACTTGGTGCACACCTGCCATAAACGGCAGATGCCGCTGGTGCTGGCCAACGCCCGCCTGAGCGAAAAATCTTTGCTTCAGGCACAAAAGTTGTCGTGGCTGGCACACCCGGCATTTGCCGAATTGAACGCGGTTTGGCCGCAAACCTCAGCAGACGCCCAGCGTTTTCATCAGCTTGACGCACCGGTGCGCGCGGTGTTTGGCAACCTCAAGTTCGATGCCAACCCCGATGCCCGCCAAATTGCGCTTGGGCGCATGGCGCGCAAGCACATCGGCAAACCGGTGGTGATGTTTGCCAGCTCGCGTGAAGGTGAGGAGCTGGCGCTGTTGCAAATCCTTAAGGCTTTTAGGCCGCCAGCCCTTATGGATAAAGCGCAAGCAGCTATTCATAATGGAGTGAACGATATCCAGTGGTTGATCGTGCCAAGGCATCCGCAGCGCTTTGACGCGGTGGCCGAGCTGATCTCCGCGCAAGGTTTCACCATGTCACGCCGCAGCAGTTGGGGCGTGCAGGGGCCCGCCATCCCCGATGAAGGTAACGGGCCCACCATCTGGCTGGGTGACTCATTGGGGGAAATGGCCCTGTACTACGGCCTGGCCGACGTGGCCTTGCTAGGAGGCAGTTTTGAGCCGCTGGGTGGGCAAAACCTGATTGAAGCCGCAGCCTGCGGCTGCCCGCTGCTGATGGGCCCACACACATTCAACTTTGCCGACGCCGCCGAGCAGGCGCTGGCGGCCGGGGCGGCGCTGCGGTTGGCTGACTTGGCGCAGGCCGTGTCGTGCGCAGGCGAACTCATTGCCGATGCCCGGCGTCTGGCCACCGCGCGCCAGGCCTGTATTGACTTTTCTCAAGCGCACCGCGGTGCGGCACATCAGCTGGCGCGCGCCATCGTGCATGTGATGAACGCGTCGGTGGCCGGTCTGGTGCGCACCGGCTAGGCATTTGCCAAATTAAATCCTTTGGTTTGGCAAGGGAATCTCAGTAGAATCCGGCGCATCGATTGATTTGGATCAATCGAGTTGAACCGACAAATCAAAGAAAACCATGACCGAATCACTTGCACACCCGCCCGCGACCTCCGTACGAAGGTTTGATCGGCTGAAGAAGGTGGGCCTTTTTCTGGTGTCGCCATGCATTGCGCTGTACTACGCTGCCCTGTTGCCGGGCAAACTGCTCCAGTTGGCCCGGGCGGAGCTGTCTGGGGCGCCCTCATCGCCAACAGCGGTTGAGCGCAAATAAGCGTTTTCTGGACCCTGTCCCCAGACACACTCAGCCGATTTAAGAACCTGCCAGGCAGCAAAATAATTGATTGATTTCATGAAAAATCCGGTCCGAGCGCGTTCTTTGAGTTTTTCAGGCTTTCAAAAAAGTTTGTTGATTTCAGGATTGTTGTTTCTGCTCGTGGTTCTGTGCGGCCCAGTCGCGCACGCTGCAGACGATGCGTCACTCTCCGAAGACGATGTAGCCTGTCAGACATGCCATGACGGGAAAGACCAACTGGTCAAAAAAACCGAGGCGGGTGAGTCCTTGTCGCTCATGATCTCCACCAAGGCATTCCTGGCCTCCAGGCACAACGACACCAGTTGCACCGACTGCCATGAAGACCTGGATGAAAAGACCCATGGCAAAGTCAAGGTGCCGATGGAGAGCAAGCGGGCCTACCGCATGTCTTTCCAGGATTCATGCACCACCTGCCACAAAAAAAACGTGGCCAAGTACAAAGACAGCGTTCACGCGATGATGCTGAGTGACGGTAGTGACAAGGCGCCCACCTGTTCCGACTGCCACAACTCGCACACCCAGCTCGACATCAAACTGCTGGAACCAATTGCCGACGTGCCCTGTGCCAATTGTCACAAGGACATTTACAAGGCCTATGTGAAGGACGTGCACGGTCTGGCGCGGGCGGCCAAAGGCAAGAGCGCACCGATTTGCGCTGACTGCCATCAACCGCATGCCATCCAGGCGGCCTCTTTGGGTAGCGGAATCAAAGATTCGTGTCTGACCTGCCACAAGGATGCCGCCGCCAAGCATGAAGTCTGGCTGCCCAACTCGGGCCGCCATTTTGAGGCCATCTCTTGCCCGGTGTGCCACGCCCCGGACGCCCAGCGCCGGGTGAACTTGCGCATGGTGAACGCCGTGGGCGGCAGACAATTGATGGAGAAAAACGGTGTTCCCCAATTTGAACAAATGACCAAGGCGGCAGACGGCAAAGACGCCGGACTCAGCGTAGCTGAGTTGCGCAGTTTCCTGAAAGAGTTCAACCTGGAAAACGTCGACAACAAAGCCATCCTCAGTGGCCGACTGGAAGTGCGCTCAGGGGTCAACGCGCACCAACTCTCAGAGAAATCCAAGGCGCTGAAAGATTGCAAGATCTGCCATCAGGCCGGTGCGGCGCCGTTTCAAAGCGTGGTGTTGACCATGGCTGGCCCTGACGGCCGTGCCATGCGCCACGGCGTTGAGAAAGAAGTGCTGAATTCGTTCACCGCCATGGGCACCATGCGGGGCTTTTATGCCATTGGCAGTACACGCATCAAGTTGCTGGACTACCTGCTGGTGCTGGTGGTTTTGGGCGTGTTGTGTGTGCCTGCGGCGCACCTGACCGCCAATTACCTGTTCAAAGGCCGGCGCGAGAAGCTCAAGGCACAACGACAAGCGGCCGACGCAGCTGCAGGCAAACGAGGTTGAGCCATGAAAAAAGTCTATATCCACCCGCTGCCTGTACGCATCTGGCATTGGATCAATGCCCTGGGATTCCTGATTTTGATCGCCACCGGCGTGCAAATCAGGTACCTTGACCTGGTGCAAGTGCTGTCCTTTCGGACGGCCGTCAACATTCACAACTGGGTTGGTTTTGTACTGATTGCTGATTTTTTTCTGTGGCTGGGCTACTACCTGTTCACCGACAAGATCACCGTCTATCTACCCGAGATGAACCCCAAGAAGTACTTTGAAGATGCATGGCGGCAAATCAAGTTTTACGGCTATGGCATCTTCCTGGGTGAAGAAAACCCGCACCACCCCACGATCTATCACAAGTTCAACCCGCTACAGATCATGATGTATCAGATCATCATGCTGCTGCTGCTTCCTATATTGTTCGGTACAGGCATCCTGCTGTGGGATGTCGAGCGATTCTCCTTTCTGGTCAACCTGCTGGGTGGCGTAAGGGTTGTCGATACCATTCACGTTCTGCTGTTCATTGTGTTCACCGGATTTCTGATCATGCACCTGTACCTCATCACGCTCGGGCGGACCCGTTCTGAACACATCAAGGCTATGCTGACGGGGTATGAGGAAGTTTCCGACAAATCCTCGCCCTGATCATTTCTAACTTCTCAACCCAACCAAGGAACAAACCCATGAGCAAAATGTCACTATCCCTATTTGGCGCTTCGGTGTTGCTGGCACTGTCAGCGGCAGTTCCCGCACACGCAGCCGTCGATGTTGATGCCGCCAAGGCCTTGGCCAAAAAGAACGACTGTCTGAAGTGTCATGCAGTTGACAAAGAGAAAAAGGGCCCTTCGATGAAGAAGATTGCCGAGAAGTACCGCGGCAAACCGGACGGCATTGAAAAAGCCATCCTGAACATGACTGAGGGCCAAAAGGTCAAGCTGACAGACGGCTCGGAAGAAGACCACAAAATCATCGACACCAAAGACCCGAAGGAACTCAGGAATATGGCAGAGTGGTACCTGTCGCACTAGGCGGGTTGAGTTTCCAACCAACCCCAAAAAGCGGGCCCCTCGGGGCCCGCTTTTTTTTCTCCATTGATTTAAATCAAAATAAATTTGTAAAAAGGCGTCGCCAAGCATTCCACATGATCCACACGGATATAAGATTCGGCCCGTGTCTGCTCCATGAAGTTAAAGTAAAGGCCATGTAAATGAGACAACTAAAAAATATCAAACGCATGCTGTTGTTGGGCGCGCGCTGTGGTGCCTTGGGGTTGGCGTTGGTGGCAGGCACGGCTTTTGCCGCCGATGTGGCCAAGCCGCCAGCCGACCTGTTCCTCAAAGGGGATGCCAAATGCACGGGCTGTCATGACGAAGCCGATGACTCCATACCTACCATGCTCGATTTGCATCCGTCCGTCCTTTCCATCGGCAAGACGCGCCACGGAATGACAGGCGACTCCCGGACCCCAACATGTACCAGTTGCCATGGCAACAGTGACAAGCATGTGAACCACAAAGGCTCGAACAAACCACCTGCGACGGATGTGATTTTTGGCAAAAAATCCAAAACCCCCGCGAAAGTGCAAAGCGAGACCTGCCTGACCTGTCACGCTGGTGGCAGCAACATCCATTGGGACAATGGAGTGCATGCCGCCAACGATGTCACTTGTTCCTCGTGTCACTCGGTGCATAGGGCAAAGGACAAAGTTCGAGACAAAACGCAACAGGTAGAGGTCTGTTACACGTGCCACAAAACGCAGCGCGCTGAATCATTCAAAGCTTCGCACCATCCAATGAACGAGGGAAAAGTGGTGTGTTCCAGTTGCCACAGTCCGCACGGTTCCACAGGTCCTAAGCAGTTGATCAAGAACACGGTCAATGAGACCTGCTACACCTGCCACACCGAGAAGCGCGGCCCCTTCCTGTTTGAGCACCCCGTCGCCAGTGACAACTGTCTCAATTGCCACAACTCGCAT
>Ga0105048_10006175_pt1 | contig 19308 bp, 17 predicted proteins | sample MAT05_FD_78382 | JGI IMG/M metagenome (GOLD analysis project Ga0105048, IMG submission 78382) | Freshwater microbial communities from Lake Fryxell liftoff mats and glacier meltwater in Antarctica - MAT-05 | ecosystem: Environmental > Aquatic > Freshwater > Ice > Liftoff microbial mat | place... | reverse complement strand
TTCTGGAAGCGACGTTCGAGCGCCGCGTCCTTTTCAATGTACTTGCGGTACTCGTCGAGCGTCGTCGCGCCGACGCAGTGCAACTCGCCGCGCGCCAGCGCCGGCTTCAACATGTTGCCGGCGTCGATGGCGCCCTCGGCGCGGCCGGCGCCGACCATGGTGTGCAGCTCGTCGATGAAGACGATGATTTGCCCCTCTTCGGCGGCGATCTCCTTGAGCACGGCTTTCAGGCGCTCCTCGAACTCGCCGCGGTATTTGGCGCCGGCGAGCAGCGCCGCCATGTCGAGCGAGAGCACCTTCTTGCCCTTGAGCGTTTCCGGCACCTCGCCGTTCACGATGCGCTGGGCGAGTCCTTCGACGATTGCCGTCTTGCCAACGCCCGGCTCGCCGATCAGCACCGGGTTGTTCTTGGTGCGCCGCTGCAGGATCTGGATGGTGCGCCGGATCTCATCGTCGCGACCGATCACCGGGTCGAGCTTGCCGGCGCGCGCACGCTCGGTGAGGTCGATGGTGTATTTCTTGAGCGACTCGCGCTGGCCCTCGGACTCCGGGTTGTCGACGCCCTGCCCGCCGCGCACCGAAGCGATCGCCTGTTCGAGCGCGCGCCGCGTCAGGCCATGCTGCTTGGCCAGGCGCGCGGTTTCGCCGCGGTCCTCGCACAGGGCAAGCAGGAACATCTCGCTGGCGATGAACTGGTCGCCGCGCTTTTGCGCTTCCTTGTCGGTGAGGTTAAGGAGGTTGGTGAGATCCCGGCCGACCTGCACTTCGCCGCCGTGGCCTTCGACTTTCGGCAGTCGATCGACGGCCTGGTCGAGCGCCGCCTTGAGCGCCTGCACATTGGTTCCGGCCTGGGCGAGCAAGGAGGCCGTTGAGCCATCGTCCTGCTGCAGCAAGGCGAGCAGCAGGTGCTCGGGCGCGATCATCTGGTTGTCATGGCCGACGGCGAGGCTCTGCGCGTCGGCGAGCGCTTGCTGAAATTTGGTCGTGAGTTTGTCCTGGCGCATGGTGCTTCCTTGGAAAAAACCGTCTGACGGCAAAGATTGGGGGCAACGGCCCCGTTTCAAGGCCAATCGCCGCGATCACCATCGTTCTGCGTCTGGAGGCGCGACTATTGGTTCGGCGAGATGATGTTTGAATTCGTCACCCCGGCGAAGGCCGGGGGCCAGGTGAGAAGTCTCTGCGTTGTCTGGATTCCGGGCTCTGCACTTCCTTCGCTCGCTTTCGCCGGAATGACGGCCAGTTCATACTTCTTGTCGCCGGATCAATAGGCGCAGACCTTTTCCGGCCCCTGGCAGCCGACCGGAAAGACCGCCGCGAAACCACCGCCCGGCGTCCGGAAGTTGGTCGTCTGTCCCTGATAGAGGCGGGCCGAAACGAGTTGCACGGTCGACCGGTAGGCGTAATTGCGCAGGTCCACCTTGAGCTCCTGCTTGAGCCCGTCGACGAGCAGTTGCCGCCTCGACGGCGCCACGAGCGTCTGGGCGACGTAAGCGCCGCGCGCAATTTCGCCGAAGACCCGCCGCGTCAGCTTGTCGCCGCGGTAGGTGGCCTTGCTGCCGTAACCGGCGGCCGGTTTGAAAAACCACTGCGCGCGGCTGGTCCACAGACCGGGGGCATTGTCCGGCGTCACTTCGATGGTGCGCGGAATGGCGGCCGCGAGCCGTTCCCGGTCGGCGGTGGCGACGTCGACCGCCGCCAGCCAGTCAGCGTCGGACAAGGCAATGAGGTTGCGCTTGTCGGCGTACAGCGCATGCCCGCGCGGATGCGGCGTCAGCACCACGGCGTCAGCCAGATAGGCGGCGCGCAGCGACGCGTTGTCCGGTTCGTCGAGGGCAAAATCGGTCAGCCGGTTATAGACCAGGTCGATCGGCTGCCCGTCATGCGCGAGGGTCGTGCCGTCGAAAACGAGCGCACTCGGGGCGACGACGATTGTCGCGATTCCGGCCGCTTCGAACAACTCGCGAAAGAGCTCGAATTCGAGCGCCAGAAATTGCGCCGCCGGCGTTGTATCGACGATGGCGATTCGCCTGAGCGGCGTATCGCCGCGCGCCAGCGCCCATTCTTCGCGGAACATCGCGACATACTGCGCCTCGGCACCCGGCTGCGCCGGGAACATCGTCCCGACGTGCGCGCAACACGATTGCTGGGCACGCAGCAGCTTGGCGTTGAGCAGGGCGCCGCCGGCGTTGGTGTTGATCTCGATGAGCTGCGGGCCGGCCGCGCCGAGGTGAAAGTCGTAGCCCATGAAAACGCCGGCGGCCCGGCTCACGTGCCGCGCGATCGCCGGCGCGTGCGCCAGAACGCGCTCCTGCCACGCCGGCATGTTGACGATCCGCTCGATCGTCTCGATGACCTCGGCCATGCGCTGGAGATGCGCCTCGGCGACGAAAACCGCCGTATTGGAAAAAAGCTTTTCTTGCGCCAGCAAGCGCTCGGACGGCAAAAAGTCCGACGGCAGGCGGCCGAGATCGTCGGCGGCAAGCGCCTCGGTGAGCTGCGCCTTATCGACCGAAATGCAGGCGCAGCCGCGATTGAGCGCGGCGGCGACCTCGCGACAATCGGTCGCTAGCCGACCGGATGGGCTTTCGCTCGGACAGGTGATCATGGCTTTCCGATTGTCGCCGCGGCGGCAAAAAAAGCCAGCACGTCGGCGAGTTCGCGCGTGCGCGTCATCGGCGGCAGGCTGCGCCAGACGCGTTTGCCGTAGGGTTTGCTGATCAGGCGCGGGTCGCAGATCATCAGCACGCCGCGGTCGCTTTCGTCGCGAATCAGCCGGCCAGCGCCCTGTTTGACGTTGATCACGGCGCGCGGCAGCTGGTAGTCCATGAACGCGTTGCGCCCCTGGCTCTTCATGCGCTCGATGCGCGCCGAGAGCACCGGATCGTCGGGCGGCGCGAACGGCAGCTTGTCGATGACGACCAGCGAAAGCGCCTCGCCGCGCACATCGACGCCTTCCCAGAAGCTCTGGCTGGCGACCAGGATGGCGTTGCCGAGCCGGCGAAAACGCTCGAGCAACTCGTTCTTGCTGCCCTCGCCCTGAATCAGCAACGGGAAGTCGAGTCCGGCGCGCTGCAGCGCCTCGGCGAGCAAGTCGCGCGTGCGGCGCATCGCGCGCAAGGAGGTGCACAGGAAAAACGCGCGTCCGCCGCTCGCTGCGAGCACCGGGAAAGCGGCGTTGACGACCGCCGCGCAAAACGCTTCGCTGTTCGGATCGGGCAGGTTCAGCGGCGCGTAAAGGAGCGCCTGCCGCGCGTAGTCGAAAGGGCTGTCCCAGAACGCCGATTGGGCCGCGTCGAGACCCATCTCGCCGCAGTAGTGCGAAAAATCGCGCTGCACGGCGAGCGTCGCCGAGGTGAAGATCCACGCCCGCGGGTGGCCGCCCATCTGTTTCTGCATGATGCCGGCGATGACCAGCGGCGTCGCGTTGAGCTGCAACGAGTGCGTATAGGTCTCGCCCCAGCGCACCATGTCCGGGTCGCTGGCGTTCTGCCAGCGCAGCAGCCTGGCGTGCAGCTCGCCAGCGCGCCGCCAGCAGTTTTCGAGCCCCTCGGCGCGCTGCGCCTGCGTTTCGAGCAGCGTGGCCAGATCGGCAACTTCGCGCAAGAGGCCGGCGACGCCGTTGTCAAAACCCATGCGTGCCTGCAACTGGGCGAGCGCGAAACGCGCCGGTTCGACGGGCAGCGTCAGGCGCAGGTCCTTGGCGGCTTTTTCGACGCGACTGCAGAACGCGGGCAGGTCGAGGCAATCCTTCGCCGACGCCAGGCCCTCGCTGCGCGCGTCGCGCGCCAGATCGAGCACCTGCGCCGTCGACACGTTGTCGCCGAAGAACAGGCTGGCGGTCTCCGGCAACTGGTGCGCTTCGTCAAAAATCACCGCGTTGCACGCCGGCAGCAGTTCTGCGGTGCCTTCGTCGCGCAGGATCACGTCGGCAAAAAACAGGTGGTGATTGACGACGACGAGGTCGGCGGCCAGCGCATTGCGGCGCGCCGCCATGACGAAGCACTCCTTGTGCTGCGGACACTCCTGGCCAAGGCAGTTTTCGCGCGTCGAGGTGGCGACGCTCCACACCGGCGAGTTCTCGGCGACCGCGCTGCATTCGGCCTTGTCGCCGCTCCGCGTCGTTTTGGCAAAACGCGCGATGCGCACTGCGTCGGCGGCGTCCTCGCGCGAGGCAAAACGGCCGTCGGCGAGCGCGCGCTCCAAATGGTAATGGCACAAGTAATTGGCGCGCCCTTTGAGCAGCGCGACCTTGACCGGCGAGCCAAGCGCCTTGCGCACGGTCGGAATATCACGCGAAAAAAGCTGGTCCTGGAGGTTTTTCGTCCTGGTCGAGACGATCACCTTTCCGCCCGAGAGCAGCGCCGGAACGAGGTAGGCAAAGGTCTTTCCGGTTCCGGTGCCGGCCTCGGCGACGAGCACGCTGTTGGTGGCCATCGCCGCGCCGATACGCTCGGCCATTTCGAGCTGCTGCGCGCGCAGGCGGTAGCCGGGAATAATGCGCGCCAGCGGGCCGTCGGTGGCAAAGAATTCGGACAGAGAAATATTGGAAATGGACATCAGGTGGAAATGGACATCGTCAGGCGTAGGTTAGGAAGCGAATCAATACGAAAAAGCGAACCGCCACGGCAGCGGGATCACCAGGGTAGACCACCTTACCCCTTTGTTGTCCCTGAAACTTGGCGTGTTGGGCGCTTGCTGAGGAAGTAATCCCGGTCGCGGCTACAACATGTTTTCCAGGAAGGCGCGCGTGCGGGGATGCGCGGGGGCGGCAAAGAGTTCCCGCGCCGGGCGCGCTTCGACGATCTCGCCTTCGTCCATGAAAATGACGCGACTCGCCACTTCCCGGGCAAACGCCATCTCGTGCGTGACGACGAGCATCGTCATGTGTTCCTCGGCAAGCTCGCGGATCGTGCGCAGCACTTCACCGGTGAGTTCCGGGTCAAGCGCCGACGTCGGCTCGTCGAAGAGCATGATGTCGGGCTCCATGGCCAGCGCCCGGGCGATGGCCACGCGCTGTTTCTGGCCGCCCGAAAGACGCGAAGGATAGCTCGCCTGCTTCTCGAGCAGGCCGACCTTGCGTAGCAGCGCCTCGGCCTTGGCAACGACTTCGGCGCGCGCGCGACCTTTGACGGTCATCGGCGCCTCGATGATGTTCTCGAGAACGGTGAGGTGGGGAAAGAGATTGAAGTGCTGGAAAACCATGCCCATCTTGCCGCAGATGCGCCGGATTTCGGCGTCGGCGACGTAGTGCGCGATAGCGTCGGCGCCGGTCGCGACCAGCGTGTCGCCTTCGATGTCGATCTGCCCGCGGTCTATCGTCTCGAGGTGATTCAGGCAGCGCAGGAAGGTGCTTTTTCCCGATCCCGACGGACCGATGACGGCGATCACCTCGCCCTTGCCGATTTCAAGCGAGACGCCCTTCAAGACCTCGAGCGCGCCGAAGCGCTTGTGCACGCCCTGCGCGCTGACCATCGGCGGATCGGCAATGGCCTTATTCGTCGTAGACGGCATATTTCTTTTCCAGACGCTGGAAACCGACGGTGAGCACCAGGGTCATCGCGAGATAAAAAGCCGCGGCGACGACAAACGGCGTCGTCGTGAAATCACGCTGGACGATACCGCGCGCCGCGCGCAGCAGGTCGTTCATCGCCAGCACGTAAATCAGCGAAGTGTCCTTGACCAGCGTGATCGTTTCGTTGGAGAGCGGTGGCAGGATGCGCTTGAGCACCTGCGGCAGGACGATGCGGCGCATCGTCTGTGAATAGGAGAGGCCGAGCACGCGTGCGCCCTCGTACTGGCCGCGGTCGATCGACTGGATTCCGGCGCGGAAAATCTCGGCAAAGTACGCCGCATAGTTGAGTACGAAGGCGAGGATCGCCGACGGAAAATCGGGCAGGCGAACGCCGATCACCGGAACAAAGGGCAGCGCGAAATAGATGAACAACATCTGCAGCATCAGCGGCGTTCCGCGCATCAGCCAGACGTAGCCGTTGACCAGGCCACTGAGTACCTTGAAACGAGAAATGCGCAGCAAGGCCAGCGCCAGGCCGAGCGGCACGGCGAGGACCAGCGTGATCAGGAACACCTTGATCGTGACCCCGGTCCCCTCGAGCAGGGGGCCAAGGATGTTCAAGAAATAATCCATGCGTAGCTTTATAGATCCAAACTTTGGAACCCACCGCAGAGACGCAGAGGCGCAGAGGGATCACAGAGAAAGACGAATCAGAATTTTTCCGGCTTGATTGCTGCCTGGAAACCTCTGCGTTACCTCTGCGCCTCTGCGGTGGACTGTTGTCTTGCGCAGCGTCTTACTTCTTGACGATGTCCTTGCCAAACCACTTCGTCGAAATTGCCGCTGTCGAGCCGTCGGCCTTCATGTCGTCCATCGCTTTGTCCAGCTTGGCGAGCAGATCGGTATCGCCCTTGCGCGTCCCGATGCCATAGTCCTCGGTGCCGAAGTTCTCGTCGAGAACGCGGTACTCACCGGGCTTCTTGGCGGTGTAGTAGCGGCCGACGACTTCGTCGACGACGAGCGCATCGAGACGGCCGGCCGAGAGGTCCATCAGCGCCGTGACGTTGTCGGCAAACTTCTTGAGCTCCTTGATCGACTTGGCCGTTGCCGCGTCCTTTTGCACGGCGTCGATCGCGCTGCTGCCGTCCTGCACGCCGACTACCTTGCCTTTCAAATTGGCCTTGGTCTTGAGCGGCGACTTCTCGAGGACGACGATAATCTGGCGATTCTCGAGATAGGGCTTGGTAAACAGAATGTTGGCCTTGCGCTCTTCGGTAATCGTCAGGCCGTTCCACAGCACGTCGACGCGCTTGCCATTCAGTTCGGCTTCCTTGGCGTTCCAGTCGATCGGCTTGAAGGTCACCTCGACACCGAGGCGCTTGGCGGCTTCTCTCGCCAGGTCGATGTCAAAACCGACGAGGGTATTTTTTTCGTCACGAAAACCCATCGGCGGGAAATTATCGTCGAGCCCGACGACGACGGCCGGTGCCGGTGCCGGCGCGGCGACCGGGGCCGGCGCGGCGACTTGCGGCGCCGGCGGTGCTTGTGTCTTGCCGCAGCTGGCGAGCAGCGCGCCGGCGATCAGTACGGTGATGAGCAGTGAAGTCTTTTTCATGGTTATTCCCTTAAAGGTTGAACAGCAGTGGTTTTAAATGACTTCCGGTTCGGCCGGCAGCAGCAGATTAAGCAGGACGGCGAGCACGCCACACAGACCGATGCCTTCGAGCTTGAAGCCTTGGATGTCGAGGGCCAGACCGCCGATGCCGGTGACCAGCGTCACCGAGACGATGCACAGGTTGCGCGCGCTGGCGAGATTGACCCGCCCGTCCATGATCGTCTTGAGACCGATGCCGGCGATCGAACCGAAGAGCAGCATCATGATGCCGCCCATGACCGGCATCGGTATCGTTTTGAGCAACTCGCCGAACTTGCCGACAAAGGCCATCAGGATGGCAAAGCACGCCGCCCAGGTCATGACCACGGGGTTGTAGTTCTTGGTCAGCATCACGGCACCGGTCACTTCGCCGTAGGTGGTCACCGGCGGACCGCCGAAGAGACCCGCGATATTCACCGCGAGCCCGTCGCCGAGCAGCGTGCGATGCAGGCCAGGCGACTCGGTGAAGTCCTTGCCGGCAACCGAACCGATGGCGAGAATGCCGCCAACATGTTCGACGATCGGTGCAATGGCCACCGGTATCATGTACAGAATTGCCGACAGGTTGAACTCGGGACGGCCAAACTGCGGCATTCCAAGCCATGTCGCCTGCATGACGCGCGAAAAATCGACGAGGCCAAGGAAGAGCGAAACGATGTAGCCGACGCTGACGCCGACGAGGATGGGCACCAGTTTGAGGAGGCCGCGCGCGCGGATCGCGGTGAGCATCGTCGCCAGCAGAGAAATCGCGGCGACCGACAAGGCAACGCCGTAGGGCACGACCTGCTGTCCGCCGGCGACGCCGGTCGACATCTCGACGGCGACCCGGGCGAGCCCGAGACCGATGACCATCACCACCGGACCGATGACCACCGGCGGCAGCAGACGGTGAATGAAATTGACGCCGCGCCATTTGACGAGCGCCGCGGCGATGTAATAGCAGACGCTGGCCGCAGCGAGCGCGCCAAAGGTCGCGGGCATCCCCCATGTTTTCGCAGAGTAGATTACCGGGCCGATGAAGGCGAAGCTCGAGCCGAGGTAGATCGGCACTTCACGGCGCGTGCACAGCTGGAAGACGAGCGTGCCGATGCCCGCGCCAAGCAGCGCAAGACTCGGGTTAAGGCCGGTCAAGAGCGGCACGAGTACGGTCGCGCCGAAGGCGACAAAAAGGATCTGAGCGCCCGACAGCGCAGTGCGCCAGACCGGTTCGTGTGCAGCGACAGGGCTTGTTAGCGTATTCATCGAATCGTCCTATTTAGTTCCAAAAATCTTGTCGCCCGCGTCACCAAGGCCCGGGATGATGTAGCCGACTTCGTTGAGATGGCTGTCGATCGCCGCGGTATAGACGTCGACGTCGGGATGCGCGCGGCTCACCGCTGCGATGCCTTCGGGAGCAGCGACGAGGACCAGCGCGCGCACCTGCATGCAGCCGTTGCGCTTTAACATGTCGATCGTCGCGATCAGCGAGCCGCCGGTCGCCAGCATCGGGTCGATGATGAGCGCCATGCGCTCGTTGAGCTGACCGACAAAGCGCTCGAAGTAGGGTTCCGGCATCAGCGTCTGGTGGTTGCGGGCGATCCCGACGACACTGACCTTGGCGCTTGGAATCAGATCGAGGACGCCGTCGAGCATACCGAGGCCGGCGCGCAGAATCGGGACGACGGTTATCTTCTTGCCCTTGATCTGGTCGACCTCGACCGGACCGGCCCAACCCTGGATCACGCAACGCTCCATCGCGAAATCGGCGCACGCCTCGTAGGTCAGCAGACGCGCGAGTTCGGCGGTCAGTTCACGGAACTTCTTGGTGCTGATATCGTGCTCGCGCAGAAGGCCGATTTTATGCTTGACGAGTGGGTGGTGAACTTCGATAACCGGCATGGGAACCTCCGCGAGGTGGGCGTGTGGACAAAGACCGCAAGGTTATCGGATTCAGCCGCAAAGCGCACCCGAAAAGTTGCCTAAAACGCCTCTTTGCCGGCCCCCGGGTTGACCGAACACGCGTTTTCTTACAACAATCGAGCCATGCCTGTAGCCCGGACGGTCTTTTGAACGCCGACGACACGACGGGTACGACCAAGGGCGCAGCAGGCGTGAATCGGGAATGTGGCCTGTTCGGTCTACGTGATTTTGCCTGACGCCTTCCGAGGCTCGTCGCGGTTAACCGTTTTTTTAGCCAGAAAGCAACGCCCATGACCGATCCAACCAGCGAGGTGCGACTGCCGGCCACCGGCGGCAAGCAGCTCGCGCTGTCCGACTTCCTCGGCAAGCGACTCGTCGTCTACTTCTATCCGAAGGACAGCACGCCCGGGTGCACGAGCGAAGCGCAGCAGTTTCGCGACCTCTATTCCGCTTTCCTCGCCGCCGGCTGCGCGCTCGTCGGCGTCTCGCGCGACAGCGTGCGTTCGCACGAAAACTTCAAGAACAAACACGATCTGCCGTTCGATCTCATCTCGGATGCCGACGAAACGCTGTGTAGCCCGTTTGCCGTGCTCAAGACCAAAACGCTCTACGGAAAAACGGTACGCGGCATCGAGCGCAGCACCTTCGTCATCGACGCCGACGGCGCGCTGCGCCACGAGTGGCGTGGGGTCAAGGCCGACGGGCACGCGCAGGACGTTCTCGATTTTGTCAAAACGCTGGCCTGAGCGCCACAAAACAACCGGAGAAAAACCGTTCATGACCCATGCATCCGCTGCTCGTACCAAGAAACCGGCCGCCGCGCTGACCAAGCTCTTCGTTCTCGACACCAACGTGCTGCTGCACGACCCGACCTGCATCTATCGCTTCGAGGAACACGACGTCTTCGTCCCGATCATGACGCTCGAAGAACTCGACAACAACAAGAAAGGCCTCTCCGAAGTGGCCCGCAATGCGCGCCAGGTCACGCGTACGCTTGACGAGATCGTCAGCGGCCAGGAGGGCGGCATCGAGAACGGTATCAGCCTCGTCGGCCCGTCGCACAAGCTGGCCAGCGGCAGCCTCTTTCTGCAGACCGAGGCCATCGCCCACGACCTGCCGACCGGGCTGCCGACGGGCAAGGCCGACAACCAGATCCTCGCCGTGGTCATCCACCTGCAGCGCCATAACCCCGAGCGCGCCGTAATCCTGGTGTCAAAAGACATCAACATGCGCATCAAGGCGCGCGCCCTCGGGCTCGCGGCGCAGGATTATTTCAACGACATGGTGCTCGAGGACACCGACCTTTTGTACACCGGGGTGCGCGCGCTGCCGGCTGATTTCTGGGACAGCCACGGCCAGGGGCTCGAATCGTGGAAAGAGGAGAGCCGCACGCTGTACCGGGTCAGCGGACCGCTCTGCGCGCAGTTCCTGGTCAACGAATTCATCTATCAGGAAGGTGCGCAGCCGCTCTACGCCATCGTCCGCGAGGTCTCTGGCAACAGCGCCCGGTTCGAGACGCTGACCGACTACACGCATCCGAAAAATGGCGTCTGGGGAATCACCGCGCGCAACCGCGAGCAGAATTTCGCGCTCAACCTGCTGATGGATCCCGAAATCGATTTCGTCACCTTGCTCGGCCAGGCCGGCACCGGTAAAACGCTGCTCACCCTGGCCGCCGGACTCACGCAGGTGCTGGACAGCAAGCGCTACTCCGAAATCATCATGACGCGGGTCACCGTTCCCGTCGGCGAGGACATCGGCTTCCTGCCCGGCACCGAGGAAGAGAAAATGGGCCCGTGGATGGGCGCCCTTGAAGACAATCTCGAAGTGCTCAACAAAAGCGACGAGAGCGCCGGCGAATGGGGCCGCGCGGCAACGCACGACCTGATCCGTAACCGGATCAAGATCAAGTCGCTCAACTTTATGCGCGGGCGAACCTTCCTCAACAAATTCCTGATCATCGACGAAGCGCAGAACCTGACGCCCAAACAGATGAAAACGCTGATCACGCGTGCCGGGCCAGGGACCAAGGTCGTGTGCATGGGCAATATCGCGCAAATCGATACGCCCTATCTGACCGAGGGCAGTTCCGGCCTGACCTGCGTCGTTGACCGCTTCAAGGGTTGGCACCATTCAGGCCACGTTACCCTGCAACGCGGCGAACGCTCGCGCCTCGCGGACTACGCGGGCGAAGTGCTATAATTTTTTTTCGAGCCGTGTCCCCTGACACGGCTCGCTCATTTGTGCCGGACGCTGCGCCGCTTCCGGCAGCCGACCCAACGCCATCGGAGACTCGATTGAAACGACGAGACTTCCTCGCTGCTTCGGCAGTCCTGTCCTTACTCGCCGCGGCCCCGGCCAGCGCCGCCAACAAGAGCGCGGCGAAGAAGGCGCCGCCACGCCCGGCAAAACCCCCTCCCGCCCGAGCACGAGCCAAAACACCGGCGAGCGCCGTGCCGGCCGCCACACCGACCGAGCCGCGCAACGTCATCAGTCTGCCCGACGAACCGCTGGCGCAGTGGCGCACCTACGATATCCGTTCGACGATCACCTTGAAGCAGGTGGGCGGCAAGGCGCGCCTCTGGCTGCCGCTCGCCCAGTACAAGGACACGCCGTGGGAACGTTCGCTCGGCCACAACTGGCAGGGTAACTTCGCGAGCGCAGGAATTTACCGCGACCCGGCGGCCGAAATGGAGGTCTTCTACGCCGACTGGGCCGAGGGCGTCGACGAGCCGCAACTGCAAATCAGCAGCCAGGTGGCGACCCAGGACCGGCCCTTCGACATTACTCGCCGCGGCGCCATCGCCGAGCGTACCGAGGTGCTGCGCCGCTGCCTGCAGGCGACGCAATACGTGCCGCTTGACGGCATCGTGCGACGCACCGCCGAGCGCGCGATTGGCCGCATCAAGGACCCGCTGGCCATGGCCAAGGCCATTTACGAGTGGGTGGTCGACAATTCCGCGTACGACCCGATGCTGCGCAGCATTGGTCACGTCGACGTCGCCCGCATGCTCGAGAGCGGCGAAGTGGGGGGGAAAAGCGCTGACATCTCGCTGCTTTTCGTCGGCCTTTGCCGCGCGATCGGAATTCCGGCGCGCCCGGTTTTCGGTCTGCGCATCGACAGCTCGCGGCTCTTTGGCAGCCTCGGTGCAACCGGCGACCTGGCTGAAGCACAACATTGCCGCGCCGAGTTTTACACACCCGGCTACGGCTGGATCCCGGTCGACCCGGCGGACGTGCGCAAGGCGATCCGCGAAGAGCGCCTGCCCACCGGTGACGCGCGGCTGACCGTTCTGAAAAAGCTGCTCTTCGGTTTCTGGGAGATGAACTGGGTCGGTTTCAACGCCGCGCAAGACGTCATGCTGCGCGGCTCGTCGGGGCGCATGCTGCCCTTTCTGATCTACCCCGAAATCGAAACACGCGACGGCCGTTTCAGCAGCCAGGACGGCGGCAAGATCAACTACCAGGTGAGCGCCGCTCGCGTCGAGATCTAGCAGACGGTCCGCGGTAACCGGGTCGGCTGCAATTAAACCTTCGTTTTCGCTTCGCCCCAGCGAACCTTGCGCCTGGTCAGCAGCGCCCGGCGGCGATCAGTAGCTGCCCGGATTGGCGAAGTTCTCGAAACGTGTGAACTCGCCGACGAAGGTCAGGCGGACCATGCCAATCGGACCATTACGTTGCTTGCCGATGATGATTTCGGCGCTCCCCTTGTCGGGTGTGTCGGGGTTATAGACTTCGTCGCGGTAGATGAACATGATGACGTCGGCGTCCTGCTCGATGGCGCCCGATTCGCGCAGGTCGGACATCACCGGCCGCTTGTTCGGCCGCTGCTCGAGCGATCGATTGAGCTGCGAGAGAGCGATCACCGGAACGTTGAGTTCCTTCGCGAGGCTCTTGAGCGAGCGCGAAATTTCCGAGATTTCGGTGGCGCGGTTCTCGCCCTGCCCGGTCGATGACATCAGTTGCAGGTAGTCGATGACGATCAGACCGAGCTTGCCGCACTGGCGGTGCAGCCGGCGCGCGCGGGCGCGCAAGTCGATCGGGTTCAAGGCCGGCGTCTCGTCGATGTAGAGCGGCGCTTCGTGCATCTTGCCGAGCGCGAACGACAGCCGCGACCATTCGTCGTCGTTGAGGCGACCGGTACGCACGCGGTGCGCGTCGAGCCGGCCGACCGACGAAAGCATGCGCATGGCGAGCTGGGTGCCGCCCATTTCCATCGAGAAGACGGCGACCGGCAGGCCGACCTCAATCGCCACGTGCTCGGCCATATTGAGCGCCAGCGAGGTCTTGCCCATCGACGGCCGGCCGGCAATGATCAGGAGGTCGCCGCCCTGCAGCCCGGAGGTCTTGGCGTCGAGGTCGTGATAGCCGGTCGGCACGCCGGTGATGTCCGAGGGGTTGTCGCGGTCGTGCAATTCCTGGATGCGTTCGACAACCTGGGTGAGCAGCGGGTTGATGTGCTGAAAACCGCTCTGGTGGCGAAAGCCGCCCTCGGCGATGGCGAACACCTTGGCCTCGGCCTCGTCGAGCAATTGCTTCGGATCGCGACCAAGCGGGTTGAGTGCGCTGCCGGCGATCTCGTCGCCGGCAGTCACCAGCTGGCGCAGGACGGCGCGTTCGCGGACGATTTCGGCGTAGCGCCGGATATTAGCCGCCGACGGCGTATTGGCGGCGAGTTCGCCGAGATAGGCGAGGCCACCAGTATCGCCGCTCTCGCCGGCCAGGTCGAGGCTTTCGGCGACGGTCACCACGTCGACGGGTTTGCCGCGCTCGAGCAGCTTGCTGATCTGGCGATAGATGCGCTTGTGTTCGTCGCGGTAGAAATCGGCCTCGCCGACGAGGTCGGCGATCTTGTCAAACGAGGCGTTGTCGAGCAGCAGGCCGCCGAGCACCGATTGCTCGGCTTCGATCGAATGTGGCGGGACGCGCAAGTGCGCGATCGTCGGATCGAGGCCTGAATTCTGCGAATGCTGTGAGTTCTTCGGGTACGCTGAATTGAACGGCTTGGCCATAAGGATCCGGGGAGCGAAAAAGGCGTCAGGCGGCGAGCCGGCGACGGGCAGGACGTCCAGTTTACTCCGACCGGCTGCACGCAAGAAGACAAAAAAAAGCCTTGCACTCGGCAAGGCTTTCGGCGCGCGCCAAAAAACGGCGCGTCACATTTACTCGCTCAGGCGGTTTGCTCGCCGACCACGGCAACCTTGATTGTCGCCAGCACGTCGGTGTGCAGTGCAACTTCGAGCGTCGACTCGCCGACGGCCTTGAGCGGGCCCATCGGCATGCGGATCGCCGACTTATCGACCTGGAAGCCCTGCGCCTGCAGCCCCTCGGCGACGTCGTGATTACTCACCGAACCGAACAGCCGGCCATCGACGCCAGCCTTGCGCGTCACGGTAACCAGCGTGCCTTCGATTTTCTCGGCAAAGGCTTGCGCCGCAGCGAGTTTCTCGGCCGCGGCCTTTTCGAGTTCGGCCCGGCGGCTCTCGAATTCCTGCTTGGCGGCTGGCGTCGCACGCTTGGCCTTGCCTTGCGGAATCAGGAAGTTGCGCGCGTAACCGTCCTTCACCTTGACGAGGTCACCCAAGTCGCCGAGGTTGACGACTTTGTCCATCAGAATAATTTGCATCGTCGTTTCCTTAGCTTACGGATGATTGTCGGTAAAGGGCAGCAGCGCCAGGAAGCGCGCACGCTTGATCGCCACCGACAGCAAGCGCTGGTAACCGGCCTTGGTACCGGTCAGGCGCGCCGGCATGATCTTGGCGTTTTCGGCAATGTATTCCTTGAACAGGTCGACATCCTTGTAATCGATGCCGTCCATCTTCTCAAGGCTGAAGCGGCAGAACTTGCGGCGCTTGAACAGCCCGCTGCCGCGTTTCTTGACGTTCTTGTCATCCTTCTTCTTGAAGAACCTACCCATTTTGATTTCCTTCTACAAATTCGATCTTGGTTACGTGCAATCTCAGCTGCTTGCTGTGTTGGCTTTTCGCCGCCAGAAAGCCCGTCATATGAACTTGTGCTCCCGGTGTCGCCGCCTGCAGCCACTTGGCCGTCTCGCCCAGGCCGATAGCCTGGATTTCACACTCGACGCGCCGTGTCGAACCGGCTTCAATCTGCTCCGACTGGTGTCCGACCAGGCATTCGACGACCGGCACGCGGGCCGGGGTGAAACGCAGCGCCTTGCGCTCGATCAGGACTCCGGTAAGTTCAATACGGTTCAGCTGAGCCTCGATAATCAGGCTGCCGGGGCCGCTTCGGCAACGGCTTGAGCCGGCGCTTCTTCGCGAACTTCGAGCATCGACTTTGACTTCTCTTCCTTCATCATCGGCGACGGCGTGGTGACGGCCTTCTTCATTTTGATGGTGAGGTGGCGCAGAACGGCGTCGTTGAACTTGAAGCCATGCTCGAGTTCGACCAGCGCTTCGCCGTTGCACTCGATATTCATCAGCACGTAGTGCGCTTTGTGCAGCTTCTGGATCGGGTAGGCGAGTTGCCGACGACCCCAGTCCTCGAGACGGTGAATCTGGCCGCCGTGCGTGGCAACGAGCGCCTTGTAGCGCTCGACCATCGCCGGGACCTGTTCACTCTGGTCCGGATGGACGATAAAAACGATTTCATAATGGCGCATGAACACTCCTCATGGTTGTAGCCCCCCGCCATGCGAACGGTGGAGCAAGGTGGAAAAGCCGGCGATTATAGCCGGTTTATCGCTTGACAATCAAGGAAATCGCGCGTTCGCAGGCGGCGTCTTTTCTCGCCAACAGCCAGCACGGCAACGCCAGGTCAGCGCCGCATCACGTCCCGGGCCGCTCTTCGCCGTCCAGCGGTGCGCCGTGCGCAAGCGACTGCTCGATCTCATCAACCAGCGAATCGGACTCGAACTGGCGCCCGAGGAGCTTCAGTAACGGCAAAACCTCCCGACCGAGCGCGGCGAGGTGCGGCTCAACCTCGCTGCCGTGCCCGGCGCGGATCAGGGCGATGGCGAGATCGAGGCGTGGCACGCTCGCCGCTGAGGGCGGCGCAGGCGAACACGAGACGAGCCGGTTGCCGCCCTGGCGCTCGGCTTCGGCAAGACGGCTGCCGGCCAGTTCGAGCAGGGCGTTCGGCGAAGTGACGCTGTCGGTCGGTATGTTGGCAATGCCGACGCTGACCGTGAGATTGAGGCGTTGTCCGCCCACGGCGATACTGGCCACATGAATCGCTTCGCGCAGCCGGGCGCCAAAGGATTCGCAGGCGGTGCACGTCGTTCCCGGCGAGACAACGACAAACTGGCTGCCGGCGAAATGGCCGAGAATGTCTTCCTTGCGGAGTTTGCTGGTCAGCAGATTGGTCAGGCGCAGTTGTAGCTGCCTGACGACCTCGTCGCCGTGCTGTTCGCGCAGCGTGCCGACCTTGTCAAAGCCTATGACCACCGCGCTCAACTCGCTGTTGTTCCGCCTGGCGTGCGAAAAGCCCTGCGCCGCCTGCAGATCGACGTACTTGCGTGTGAACAACCCGGTTTCCGGGTTCTGCACGTTCTGTTCAAGATTTTCCTTGAGCTGGTTCTGCGTATGCGCGAGCATGATCAGCGACTCGATGCGGACCAGCCATTCGGAACTGCCGGCACGCCGGCTGATGAAGTCGGAAGCGCCAAGCTCCCTGGCGCGTTCGAGCGCTTGGTCGCTGTCGCCGGAAATCATCAACATGGGCATCCGCACGAGGCGCGCGAGCTTTGACGACCGCAGGCGCTGGAGCAAGCCCGTTCCGTCAAGCACCGGCAAGGACAGCGAAGAGATCACCAGCAAGATCGTCGGATCGAGAACGAGCACCTGCCAGGCCGACTCGCCGTCGCTTTCTTCGCGAATTTCAAAGCGCTCACGCGTATGCCGCGCGAGCAGCGTACGTACCGTGCGCGATTCGTCGACGATCAGTAGTCGCGGCAAGCGGGCGGGGGTTTCCATGCGCAGCCCCGGAGCGCTAGTCAGCAGCAACGGCGGCGACGACACGGCCACGCGCCTTGCCTTTGCTGTAGGCGTCAAAGACGCCCGGCAAGTCGTCGAAGGCGATCGGGCGCGTCATCTCGGGCAGGCCGCGCGGCCGCAAATCGCCGGCCAGTCGCTCCCAGACCCGGCTGCGCACCGGTTCGCGGACGCCGCCCGAGTCAATACCGAGAACATTGACGACTTGCCCTGAGCTTCTTCGATGAGAACTTGAACGGGCGCATGGCGCCTCCTTGCTATCGTTACTGATTGTGCCGGCAAGCGGTGCCGGCAACGCCACCTGACCCGATTATAAGCATAAAACCGCGCGACGACCACGGTTCGGACGGTTTGGACGGGTCACCAGAGCGCAACTTACCTTCTGAAAAATCAATCTCTTGCACCAACAGTCAATGACTTGCATGGCCAAACGAACAGGGCAAGGGTTTACAGCCGGCGATTTTTCACTTAAATTCGCGGCCCATGTCTTGTCACAAATCGTTCATCATTGTCCTCAGCGCCGTCGCCATCACCCTCTCCGGAGTGAGCACGGCGAACGCAGCGCCTGCCGAATATCAAGATCAAAACGGTGAAGAGGCGTCGCTCTTTGAGCGCTACAGAAGTAGCGCCAAGGACCTCGTCCTCAAGGGGCTCGAACTTGTCGGCATCACCTATCGCTGGGGCGGAACCGACCCTGATAGCGGCCTTGACTGCAGCGGCTTCGTCCAGGTTGTTTTCAAGGACGCAGTAGGCATGCTGATGCCGCGCACGGCGAAGGAGCAGAGCCAGGTCGGCGATGTGATCAACAAGAACGAACTCAAACCCGGCGACCTCGTTTTCTTCAATACCATGCGCCGCGCGTTCTCGCACGTTGGCATCTACCTTGGCGACAACCGCTTCCTGCACGCGCCGCGCACAGGTGCCGAGATCCGCGTCGAAGACATGAGCCAGGGCTACTGGGTCAAGCGCTACAACGGCGCACGCCGCGTCGTCGAACGCTGAGCCCGCCACAAGAGCCACACGACGGACGCTTCGGCGTCCTTTTTTATTGCCGACGCTTTCTGCATCGCCGCCCCTCGTTTGAGAAACGTTCGCATTTACACTCGGACAGAGACGCTTTATTATTCGCTTTGTTGCGAATCGTTCTCATCCACACAAGGAGATTAGTTCATGCCCCGTTCCGCCCGACCCGGGCTCGCTCAGTTGACTGCCCAGCGGCTGGCGCTTGCGCTCTGCTTCGCCGTGTTCGGCACCGCCAGTGCGCAGGAGAAGGTGCTTAACCTCTATTCGGCGCGCCACTATCAGACCGACGAAGCGCTCTACGCCAACTTCACCAGGCAGACCGGCATAAAAATTAATCGCATCGAAGGCGGCGAAGACGAGCTGCTCGAGCGCCTCAAGAACGAAGGCGCCAACAGCCCGGCCGATGTGTTCATTACGGTCGACGCCGCGCGCCTTGCCGCGGCCCACGAGTTCGGCCTCTTTGCTCCGCTCCGGTCGACGCTCCTCGAAACGCGGATTCCGGCCAAACTGCGCGCCGACGACTGGTTTGCCTTCTCGACACGGGCGCGCGTCATCGTCTATGCCAAGGATTCAGTCAAACCGGCCGACGTGCAGAACTACGCCGATCTCGCAGATCCCAAACTCAAGGGCAAGGTGTGCACGCGCTCCGGCTCGCACCCGTACAACCTCTCGCTGATGGCCTCGATCATCGCCCATCAGGGCGAAGCGAAAGCCGAGCAATGGGCACGCGGCGTCGTCGCCAATTTCGCGCGCGCGCCGAAGGGCGGCGACACCGACCAGATCAAGGCTGTGGCGGCCGGCGAATGCGCCGTCACGATTGCCAATACCTACTATGTCGCCCGCCTGATGCGCTCGAGCAAGCCCGACGACAAGAAGGTCGTCGACCGGATCGGCGTCGTCTGGCCCGATCAGAACGGCAACGGAACGCACATCAACGTTTCCGGCGGCGGTATGCTCAAGAACGCGCCACACAAGGAAGCGGCGGTGAAATTCCTCGAGTATCTGGCGAGCGACGATGCCCAGCGCCACTTTGCCGACGGCAACAACGAATGGCCGGCCGTTCCGACGGTGAAAGTGAGCAACCCGGCGCTGGCCACGCTCGGCACCTTCAAGGCCGACGCGTTGCCGGTCGGCTCGCTCGCCATGTATCGGGCGAAGGCGCAGATCATCTATGATCGCGCCGGCTATCGCTGAACAGAAAGCGGCACTTAACGTGGCGCGGCAATCCGCCGCGAGAGGATGATCAGCGGCACGAGGCCGACGGC
>Ga0105048_10006174_pt1 | contig 19311 bp, 14 predicted proteins | sample MAT05_FD_78382 | JGI IMG/M metagenome (GOLD analysis project Ga0105048, IMG submission 78382) | Freshwater microbial communities from Lake Fryxell liftoff mats and glacier meltwater in Antarctica - MAT-05 | ecosystem: Environmental > Aquatic > Freshwater > Ice > Liftoff microbial mat | place... | reverse complement strand
GTTCTTCGGGAATGCGTAAACGGACATCTTGTGAGACAGGACGAGTATCGGTAGTCATGATTGGAACTCCTTTTAATTACGGTTATTTACGAGAATTAGCATTATGGGTTTTGCGTTCTAATATTTCTTTTAGTACTAGCGTAACTACCGCTAGCAAGGCAAGCAGCACGGCGGCAGAATAAGCTACTTCAGTTTCATATTGCTTATAAGATTCTTCAACAAAGAGAGGCAAGCTCTGGGTTTTATTGGCGATATTACCTGAAACTACCGATACAGCACCAAATTCACCCATAGCCCTAGCGTTGGTTAAGACCAAACCATAGAGTAAGCCCCAGCGGATATTTGGGACAACAACCTTCCAGAAGATTTGCCAATCGTTTGCACCAAGAGTACGAGCTGCTTCTTCTTGATCAGTGCCCATTTCGTCTAACACAGGAATTACTTCACGAGCAATAAAGGGCATACTCACAAAAATTGTGGCGATTAACATCCCTGGAAAGGCAAATACAACTTTAATATCATTTGCTTCTAACCATGAGCCAAACCAGCCTAGTCTTCCATATAGCAGGACGATCATTAAACCTGCAACTACAGGCGAAATCGAGAATGGTAGATCAATCACGCTTAGTAAGAAAGCTTTTCCAGGAAACTTGTTACGAGCGATCGCCCAAGCTGCACTCAAGCCAAAGATTGTATTTAGGGGTAAGGAAATTACTGCTAAAGCAACAGTGAGCTTGATGGCGTTTTGAAAATCAGGGCGTTTCACCGCCTCTAGAATGGGACCAAAGCCTTTGCTAAACGCAGTAACAAAAACGTTCGCCGCAGGCAGGAGCAGAATTAGACCAACGTAAATGAAAGAGATAGTGATGAGAATTGCAGGAACAAAGCTCTTCTTTGCGAGGATTTTGGTTTGTTCAGATGAGCTTTGAGGGAGATCGTCAACAGAATTATTAAGAAAATTTTTCAGATTAGCCATATCGTTTACTCCATGCTTGTAATAAGTTAATTGCGAGTAAGCTGACAAAGGAAATAGCTAACATAACACTACCAATTACAGTTGCGCCTACATAGTCATATTGTTCTAAGCGTTGGAAGATTAAAACGGGGGTAATCAAATCTTTAAAAGGAGTATTGGAGGCAATAATCACGGTTGAGCCATATTCACCAACGGCTCTGGAAAAGCCTAGAGCTACTCCTGTTAAGATCGAAGGCGTAAGTGGCGGCAGGATGACTTGGGTAAAGGTTTGGAATTTAGTAGCACCTAATGACCAAGCAGCTTCTTCAATTTCTCTTTCTAGTTCTGTAAGTACAGGCTGAACTGTTCGGACGATGAAAGGTAATGAGATAAACATCATAGCCAACCAAACACCAATGCGACTGAAGGCAATTTTGATTCCTGCAGGAGCAAATAGTGAACCAATCCAGCCTTTATCGCTATAGATTGTCGCTAAAGTCAATCCTGCAACGGCGGTGGGCAAGGCAAAAGGTAAATCGACGACGGCTTCGAGGAAACGCTTGCCAAAAAAGTTGTAGCGAACTATAACCCAAGCGATCAAAGTACCAAATACACCATTAATTGCGGCGGCGGCGAAAGCAGTTACAAAGGTAATTTCATAGCTAGATAGGGCAAGTGGGCTAGTGGCAGTTTTCCAGAAACTATCGAAAGGTTCACTAGCAGCTTTTGTCAGCATCGCCACAATTGGCAAAATCAGTAAAAATGTTAGATAGACAAAGGTGATTACCCATGTCCAAGGAATTTTAGCAAGCATTTTCAGAAAAGCATTAGGCTGCGATCGCTTTTTATCAGGTGGCGATGAAGGTGTTGTCGTGACCATATTGTCTTCAATTTTAATTTAATGATTTTCGGTGATTTTGGGACACATTAAGTGAGTCCCAAATTTTCTAACGCTTGATTTGAGATTGAATCTTGTCAAAAATTGCACCGTCATCAAAGAACTTTTTATTAATGTCGCTCCAGTTACCAAAGTCTTTTACAGTGGCAAGTTGTTTAACTTGAGGATAGAGTTCAGCAAACTGCTTTTCTTTGGCAACAGTTTCATCAACAGGACGGAATCCTAATTTGGCGAATTCAGTTTGAGCTTCAGGTGTATATAAGAACTTTACAAATGCTTCGGCAACTTCTTTTGTGCCATGTTTTGCGACATTCTTGTCAACTATAGCGATCGGATTATCGATGGAGATATTTACATCAGGCACAATGTAGACAACCTTTTCACCCTTTTGAGCAGCCAAAATAATTTCATTTTCGTAGTTAATCAAAGCATCGCCTTGACCTTGTTTAAAGAAAGCATCAGTTGCTTCGCGCGCATCTTTGGTGAGAATCGGCACATTTTTATAGACTTTTACGAGTGCTTCTTGAGCTTTGTCATCGTTACCAGCTTTTTTAGCCGCCGCATTCCAAAGAGCTAAGAAATTCCACTTAGCTACGCCTGAGGTTTTAGGATCAGCCGTAATCAGAGAAATGCCATCTTTTTCTAAGTCTGACCAGTCTTTGATATTTTTGGGATTGCCTTCACGCGTGACGAGTACAGCAACGGATTTGGAGACGATCGCATCATTAGGAGCCTCTTTTTCCCAACCTTTATCAATCAGTCCTTCTTTTTCAATTTTGCTGGTATCGCCAGCAAGGGCAAGATGAACGACATCAGCTTCTAGACCATCGATGACAGCTCGGGTTTGAGAGCCTGAGCCACCATAACTTTGGATAAATACAACTTTTTGATTTTGTTCTTTTTGCCATTTTTCCACAAATTTAGGAATAATGGCGGCGTGCGCTTGCTTGGTTACTGCAAAAGAAACGAGGGTTAGTTCTATATCTTTTTTAGAAGCATTGTTAGCACTGGTGGATGTTTGTTGTGAAGTGTTCGCCGTGCAAGCTGCCATCGTGACGCTGAGCAGTGCGCCTACGAAGAATAGAGAAACAAATTTACGTCCCCATTTTTGACTGAATATATTGCCAAATAGGCGTGCGATCGCCTGAAGTGTAAATTTAACCTGAAGTCTAAATTTAAATTGTGAAAGGTTTAAAAAGTATGGGCGAAAACTCATTAGCTTTGATCTCCAAAAATAATCTACGATATCTGCACGGGAATACCGTAATTAACAAGATACAATACTTTCTATAAAAAACAAAAAAAGTAGAGAAGGGCGCTTTGTGCCTTTCTCTACTTTTTTGTTTTGAGAACAAATTGCTTACAGCAAATCCCGAACAAACCCACCACTAGATTTTTTGTAAAAGCCCCGCATCGCGGGGATTTTACAAAAAATCTGGGTTTGGTTTGTTCTCAATCTGCTGAAAACAAATTGTTTGGATGATTTTACTAAGTCCGTTTAGAGCCATTTTTGGGCTCAATATCGGAAGGTAATACTTGCGGGAGCAAATTAATTAATACTTTGTCCACGCGATTACCATCCATATCCACAACTTCAAAGCGCATTGTTTCCCAAGTAAAATGTTCACCAACAATGGGAATATGTCGAAGATAGGTCATCATTAACCCACCGAGAGTATGGTAATTGCGCTCTTCTTCCAAGGGTAAATCTTCGACTTCGAGGATCTCTTTGAGCCGATCGCTAGAAATCATGCCATCAATTAGCCAAGAGCCATCTTCTCTTTGCATAGCATCGGGATCACCTTCGCGATCGCTAGAGGGCAAGTCACCGACAATCGCTTCGAGCAAGTCAGTGAGGGTCACGATTCCCTCAACGCCGCCATACTCATCAGTTACCATCGCCACGCGATCGCCCGATTGTTTAAACTGCTCTAAAACACTTAAAGCACTTGCCGTCTCAGCGACATACAAAGGTGGAGTGCTTACCTTTACTAAATCAATCGGACTACCATTAATACTGGCATTGAGAAATTCTCTGATTTCGACAATTCCTAGACAATTATCGAGATTTTCTCGGGCAACTGGAAAGCGTGAATGTCCGCTGCTGAGTACTTCATTCTGCGTTTCTTCAAAAGGAGCATCGACATCGAGCCAATCAATCTCTGTACGTGGAGTCATTAAGGATTTGATCGGGCGATCGCCTAAACGAAATACGCGCTCAACCATGTCATGTTCTGCTTCTTCAAACATTCCAGACTCAGCACCCTGAGCGATCATCACCTTGATTTCTTCTTCTGTAACTTGCGATTCTTCAGTTGCCTGAATACCTAGCAAACTAAGTATGGCTTCGGTCGAGGCGCTTAGTAGATAGACAATTGGCGTACCAACATTGGCAAGAAATCGCATCGGTGGTGCAACGAAACAGGCAATTTTTTCAGCATTGCTCATCGCAAGGCGCTTAGGTACAAGTTCTCCAATCACTAAAGATAAGTATGTGATTATCCCAACCACAATTACAAAGCTGAGGGTTTCGTTATATGGTCTGAGCAAGGGGATACTGTCTAACGATACTTTGAGAGTTTTTGCGACTGTTGCACCACCCAAAGCACCGCTAGAAATTCCGATTAAGGTAATGCCAATCTGAACAGTTGACAAAAAATTGTTTGGCGAGCTTATCAGTCTTAGGGCTGCTCTAGCTTTGGCATTTCCTTCCTTTGCCCATTGTTCTAGTCGAACTCTGCGAGCAGAAACAATTGCTAGCTCGGACATCGAAAACACACCATTGGCAATAATGAGCAAAATGATGAGTAAAGCTTCAAAGACGAGGGAAGACATTTTTTTGGGGCAAGACGACTTTATGGGAATCGTTTGTGAAATTTACTGATGTCTAAATATATCTTGTCATATATATATATTGTCATATCGAATTTTCTGTCAAGTTTCTAAAGACTAAAATAAAACTAAAAAAAATAAAGGACGCTTCGCGCCCCTTATTTTTTTTAACGACTATTTTAACGACTATAAAGTTGGGTGACGTCTTTTAAGCGATCGCTAAGTTCGTGAGTGAGCAAATCGGGATCGCTATAACGCCAGCCCCAATTTCCTGTTGCCGTACTAGGAATGTTCATTCTGGCACTATTATCTAAACCAAGCACATCTTGCAGTGGCACAACTGCCATTACCGCGATCGAAGCCATTGCCATGCGGATTAGCACCCAGTTAATCGGCTCACCTGCGGCGAAACCAACTATATATTTATAAAACATTTGCTTTTCGTGATCGCTGGACTTCTGCCACCAACCAACTGCGGTGTCATTATCATGGGTTCCCGTATAAACAAGACTATTGTGTACATACCTGTGCGGTAAATGGAAATTATCAGAGTCACCACTAAAAGCAAATAGCAGTATCTGCATACCAGGAAATCCATAATCATCGCGTAATTTCACAACTTCAGGCGTGATCACACCGAGATCCTCGGCAAGAATTGGTAATATGCCCATCACTTCATTGAGCTTAGTAAACAATTCATCTCCTGGAGCAAGTTTCCATTCACCATGAATAGCATTTTCTTCACCTGCGGGAACTTGCCAAAAAGATTCAAAACCTCGGAAGTGATCGATGCGGATAATATCGACATAGCGATTTAGAAATCTAAACCGATCAATCCACCAAGTGAAGTGAGTTTCTTTGAGATATTCCCAGTTATAGACAGGATTGCCCCATAGTTGTCCTGTAGCGCTGAAATAGTCGGGCGGCACACCTGCCATCCAAGCGACTTCATAAGTTTCTGGATCGAGAGCAAAGTTTTCAGGATTTGCCCAAACATCGGCACTATTGTGAGCGACATAGATAGGAATATCACCAATAATTAGAATATTTCGCATATTGGCATATTGCTTGAGTTTAAGCCATTGATCGAAAAAGATAAATTGCACAAACCTTTGAAATTCGATTTTATCTTCCAATTGCTCACGCTTTTGTTGCAATGCTTGGGGTTCACGCCTTGCGATCGCAGGTTCCCAATTGTTCCACGTGATTTTAGGATCTTCCTCATGCAAGGTCATAAATAGCACATAGTCCTCAAGCCAGTCCGCTTCTTCATAGCAAAACTTTTTGAACTGCTCTTGAACTAGATAAAGGCTATGGTGATGTTGGGGATCTTGATCGACATATCCTTGTTTAAAGCGCCTGTAAGCCATCTCTAACAACTTGCGTTTGTATGGATTTACCGCATCAAAGTCAACGCGATCTTGATTGAAATCTGGAATATCTGCCCAGTCTCCTTCTTGGAGCAAATGTTGTTTAGCTAAAAGTTCGGGACTAATCAGATTGGGATTTCCAGCGATCGCGCTAAAGCACATATAAGGAGAATTTCCATATCCTGATGGTCCTAGGGGGAGCACCTGCCAAAGCTTTTGACCACTACGTGATAGAAACTCGATAAACTGATAAGCGGTCTCACCTAAATCCCCAATCCCAAATTTGCTGGGCAATGAGGATGGATGCAACAAAATTCCACTAGCACGTTGAAAAGCCATAGCCAAAAAATTTTAGATTTGCATCTACTTTAACGCCTTATGGATCGTAAAAGTAGGCAGAGAGGCTTTGAAGTTTCTTCTTATGGAGTGTAACTGACTAAATAGTGTCAAAAATTGTCATTTGTGACTCTTCAGGTAAGTTTTTATCAGCTTTTGATGATGACTTTATAAGCCGATCGCCTGATCGATGTTTTACTTTAGCCGAACCGCCCGATCGCAGTCCAGTAGCGATATGGCTGTTTTTGGCAATTTGTTCTAAAACTTGCTTAGCGCGACTAATCACTGTAGCGGGTAAACCTGCTAAACGACCAACTTCGATCCCATAGGAACGATCTGCACCACCTTCTTGAACTTGATGTAAAAAGATGATTTCATCTTCTAATTCTTTGACCGTAACTTGGAAATTAGCGACATTGGGAAGTAAGCTGGCAAGTTCATTTAGTTCATGATAGTGGGTTGCGAAGATGCCTCGCGCTTTGATCTTATTGGCGATATATTCGGCAACCGACCAAGCGATCGCCATGCCATCAAAAGTAGAAGTGCCGCGCCCGATTTCATCAAGCAGTACCAGAGAACTTTCTTTTGCATGGTTAAGGATATTTGCAGTTTCGTTCATTTCCACCATAAACGTAGATTGACCAGTTGCCAGATCATCGACTGCACCAACGCGAGTAAAAATGCGATCGCAAATCCCTAAAGTCGCCGATTCGGCAGGGACAAAGCTGCCCACCTGAGCCATAAGTTGAATTAGTCCAATTTGACGCAAGTAGATACTTTTACCGCTCATGTTTGGGCCAGTTAAAACGATGAGATCTGGACAATCGGGGGCTTGATGATCATTGCCCAAATAAGTAGAATTGGGAACGAAGAAACCAGCGGGTAGAGATTGTTCAACCACAGGATGACGACCATTGTGAATCGCAATCGCGCGATCGCTAGTGACTTGAGGACGACAATAGTTATAAGTAACCGCAACTTCGGCAAGGCTGCATAGCACATCAGCCGAGGCAAGAGCGGTCGCGAGGGTTCGCATCGGTTCGATATGTTGAGCCGCAAGCGATCGTAACTCCACAAATAGATCATATTCCAATTGCTTTAGTTCATGATCGGCATTGAGAATCCTTATCTCTCGTTCTTTTAGCTCGGGCGTGATGTAGCGTTCTTCATTAGTAAGAGTCTGCTTGCGGATGTAATCAACAGGAGCTTGTTCGCTTTTGCCACGAGAAATACTAATGTAATAGCCAAAAGCTTTATTAAAGCCAACTTTGAGTGTGCTAATGCCTGTACGTTCCTTTTCCTGCTTTTCAAAAGCAGCTAACCAATCCACATCATCACGACTTTGTTGACGCAAACAATCCAATTGATCATTTACTCCAGAACGAATAATGTTGCCTTCGGTAATATAAATTGGTGGTTCTTCGATAAGAGTGCGTTGCAACTGATCGCCAAGTTGCAGAAGTTCTGATGGAACTGACTGTAAAGCTTTTAAATAGCGTGAATTAGACTTTGCCACTACATCAGCAACATCACGCATTCTCTCTAACGACATTGCCACAGCGATTAAATCGCGCCCATTGGCAGTACCTGCGCCAATCCGACTGCATAGACGCTCAATATCATAAATTTGACTTAAGCAACTGCGCAAATTTTTGCGGAGAGAATGTTGTTTAAATAATTCGGTAATCGTATCAAGGCGCTCATTAATTGCGGAAATATCCTTAAGCGGCTGCAATAACCAACGGCGTAATGCTCGGCTACCCATACCTGTAGTGGTTTTGTCCAAAGCCCATAAGAGAGAGCTATAGAAAGTTCCATCGCGCACAGTTTGGGTGATTTCTAAATTGCGTCTGGTCTGATTATCGAGAATTAGATAATCAGCGATCGCGTAAGTAGAAATCCCTTGAAGTGGCATCTTAACGCTTTTTTGAGTAGATTCTAGATATTCTAAAATGCCACCTGCCGCTCTAATTGCCAGAGGTAGAGCCGCGCAACCAAATCCTTCTAGCGATCGCACTTTGAATGTGTCGAGAATACGCTGTTTGGCTTCAGCCAAGGCAAAAGGAGCTTGCGATCGCGGCGAATAGCAAAAGCTTTCAGGCAATGCGGTATAAGGCGCGGGTAAGGAAGATTCTTTTTTTTGAGAAATTCCTTCCCAAAAAATTTCAGTTTTCTCTGATTTTGCACCTCTGAATAATTGAGGATTGGGTATATCAATGGGAATGAGAACTTCCGCAGGTTGTAAGCGCAATAGCTCTTGAATCAGATGCTCAGTGCTATTTAGCTGCGTAACCGAAAATTCACCTGTGGAGATATCGGTGTAAGCTAATCCCCAATTCTCACCACCATTAGCGATCGCTGCTAAAAAGTTGTTTTTCTTTGCCGCGAGCATTCCCTCTTCAATTACTGTGCCAGGAGTGATCACTCTAGTGACTTCGCGGCGGACTAATCCTTGCGCTTCTGAGGCAGCTTCCATTTGATCACAAACAGCGATCGAGTAGCCTTTTTCGACTAGCTGATTAGCATAGCGATCAAGGGCATGGTGCGGAATCCCCGCCATCGCAATCCGTCCGATCGCTTTACCTCCATCTCTACCCGTCAAAACCAATTCCAATTCGCGTGAAATTAGTTCTGCATCCTCAAAAAATGCCTCAAAAAAATCCCCCAACCGATACAACATCACCGTATGGGGATATTGTTCTTTCATTTCAATATAGTGCTGCATCATCGGTGTGAGTGCAGCGCGATTAACTTGAGCCGACGACAGAACTAATTCAGCCATTCAAATTTTAGACATAAAACAATGTGGTAAAACCATTGTAAGCGCCATGTTGTCTTTGTTGACAGCAAAGTTGACAGCAAAATCAGTTTTGATAAAAGTCCGCCTTAGAAATACTTTCAGCGAAACCGATTTTTATAATGAGAATTAAAGCGCTATATTTAAGTTATAGAAAAAGCGATCGCTAATAAACAAATGAGTAGGATTAAGCAACAAAATCGGCTGCAAGAACAAATTGCCAAGGCAAGCCAAGTCAACATTACAGGCAACATTATAGGCAATCATGAACCTTGTGTAGTGGCTGCTTTTTATCATTTTACTGACTTGCTAGATTATGAATTGCTGCAAGCTCCGCTTAAGGAATTTTGTGACGCTAATCAATTAAAAGGTACGATTTTATTAGCTAAAGAAGGGCTTAATTCCACGATCGCAGGTAGCCGAGAAGCGATCAATAGTTTGCTGGCTTATTTGCGAAGTGATCCGCGCTTTCAAGACTTAGAGCATAAAGAATCCTATTGCAAAGGAGTTCCATTCCAACGAATGAAAGTCCGACTTAAAAAAGAAATTGTAACTCTCGGTGTACCAGACATCGATCCTCGACATCGAGTTGGTACTTATGTCGATCCTCAAGATTGGAATACATTAATTGCCGATCCTGATGTCGTAGTGATTGATACTCGTAATACTTATGAGGTGAAATTTGGCACATTTAAAGGAGCGATTAATCCTAATTTAGAAACTTTTGGTGAATTTCCTGACTATGTGCGATCGCAACTAAATCCTGAGAAACATCAAAAGGTAGCAATGTTCTGCACAGGCGGGATTCGTTGCGAAAAAGCTAGTGCCTATATGCTATCTCAAGGATTTAGTGAGGTATATCACCTCAAGGGAGGCATTCTTAAATATTTAGAAGAAGTCCCAACTGCAAAAAGTGTTTGGGAAGGTGAGTGCTTTGTCTTCGATGATCGCGTTAGTATCAAAAGCTAAGAATTACAGCAAATCGCGAACAAACGAACCACAATATTTTTGTAAAAGCCCCGCGAAGCGGGGCTTTTACAAAAATCTGGGTTTTGGTTTCATCGCAAAGCGCTGTAAAAGCTAAGAATTAAAAGCTAAGAATTAAAAGCTAAGATTTACAGTGCGATGACTGCCAATCTTAGCCCTAAATATTGCGCGAAAATTAACTTGCGATCAGGTTAACGAAATGCCAAGATATTAGAAATTAGAATAAATGATGCAAAGCATCGCTTAATCCTAGTCTCCTCGCTGTTGGTACTGGCTAAAATGACTATGCTCGGCAAAACCCTGACTGGGCGCTATAAAATCGTCAAGCTGCTTGGCGGTGGCGGCTTTAGCCAAACATTTATTGCAGAAGATGGACATTTGCCTGATCGACCTGCCTGTGTGATCAAGCAACTTAAACCTGTGTCATCTCAAGCAGAAGTGTTAAGAATTTCACGCGAACTATTTGATAAAGAGGCTAAGGTACTTTATCGGTTGGGTAGACATGATTGTATTCCTGGTTTACTTGCCCACTTTGAAGAAGATGAAGAATTTTTCCTTGCTCAAGAGTTGATTGAAGGTAATGTTCTGACTCAAGAAATTAAACGGGGTCAATGCTTGGGAGAGCAGTATACGATCGATTTTCTTACAGATATATTACTAACCCTTGACTTTGTTCATCATCAACAGGTAATTCATCGAGACATTAAGCCTAGCAACCTGATCCGTCGATTTAGCGATCGCAAAGTTGTATTGATTGATTTTGGGGCAGTCAAAGAAGTTAGTACCCAACCGATTAGTCAATTAGGACATACTTCCAGTTTGGTAATTGGTTCTCCTGGATATATGCCCAATGAGCAATATAGCGGTAAAACCATGTTTGCCAGTGACATCTATGCGATCGGCATGATTGCGATCCAAGCATTGACTGGACTATCACCAAATCAGATTCCTGAAGATTTGATAACGAGTGAATTTTGCTGGCGCGATCGCGCTGAAGTAACCCCAACTTTGGCAGATATAATCGATAAAATGGTTCGATTTGATTTTCGACAACGTTATCAATCAGCATCTGAAGTATTAGAAGCGCTCCAACCTTTACTAACGCGATCGCTTGCTCAAACAGTTTTTAACGTAAACGCACCAACTCTTTTTGAGGAGTTATCCTCAACTCCCGATATTCCGCAAAATGTTATCCAGAATATTATTAAAAGTCCTATTGAATATTTGATAGAAGAAATCTCAGATGACCTTGAGATGAGTGAAGATCCAATCAGAGCGAAGAAGCTAGTATGTTTGGTATGTACGGGTATTTTGGAAAACGATCTTAAACGCTTAGATAATTTCACATTTGTGGAGTTGCTTCAAGATTTATATCAGCAATATCCGACTATCGAATCTCTCAAGGAAAGCTTAGTAAAGTCCGTTAAAACGATTGCTGTCCAAAAACAACGCCAATATTTAATCATTGCCAAAATCGTCTTTAATGTGACTTCTAAACTTTATAAACAATCGCCAAAATCAGCAATCGCTGAACCTGTAAGTTCACCTAAGTTTAATCCTAGTTCTCAACCATTTAGTCCACCAATTTCTTATTCGGTCGAGCATCTAGTGATTAATGCTGGCTCGGCTCAGTTAGTAGCACCGCTTGATAATTCACAAAATCTTTTGGTAGAAAAATCCCTTGACGAAGCTCCAAATCAAAAAATTCCACCAGATAGTCGCTTCAACCTTACCGAAGATGCGCGATCGCTTCTCGATCCTTATCACACCGAGAATTCTGAAATTTATGCTTGGGTTGCCGATGATATTGATACAGATGCCCAACAAATGCGCCTGAAAAAGCTTTTATTCTATACCTATCAAGACATTTGGGAAAGCGATCTGCGTCAATTAAATAGTATTGATTGGGCAAGTCTGTTAAGAGAATTAGTTTCCTTTATGCCAACTTTTTCGCAATTGATTGCCTTGGTTCAAGAATCTGTGCAAAGAGTTTCTAAACCTGCGGAATATATAGCGATCGGAAATTTGCTGCTCACAAAACTAGAGCGCCTCTATGCTGATGTTTCTTATCCTAATAATTTTGAAGCGATCGCCCCACCTGTTGTTCCATTAGTCAATCGATCTGCTAATCAACCCGTTCAGATTGATCTCAAAATTCCTTTCGATGCCAAGATTACAAATGATCTTTTTGACCTGCGATTAGAGCTAATGCGGTTTACTAACTCCATGCGAGCTAAGATTTTGCTATTTTCAACGCTTTATTATCCTTTCAATCCTGATCGCGATAACTGGCATGACTTGCGAAATCATGGACTTGATGGACTGCTACGCCAACTATTTTATGCTTATCCATCATTCGACAAAGCCGAAAATGCGATCTGGCAAATTGCGCGATCGCTAAACGAGTCGAGCGCATACGAACAGTCTGCTAATTATATTCTCCAAGTAATCAAGACTCTATATGATCAACTTGAAGTTAGATCAATGCATCACCCTGCGGAAGGTGTGTTACAACCATCTCAAGATACTGACTTTACGCAATCAGGCGCGATCTTTAGTAACAGTGATGATGAAGATACTTGCCAGTTCGCGTAAATCTACTTATAAAAAATTTAAAGGGCTTTTGAAATGGATACAGCACTTACCCCTCAAGATATTTTACGCCGCTATGCTAAAGGCGATCGCGACTTTAGTGGACTAAATCTCAGTGGCATCAAACTTAGTGGTGCAAATCTTAGCGGTACTGATTGGCTCGATGTCAACTTTTCCAAAGCTTATCTAAATAGTACTGTCTTTACCTTTGCCTGCCTAACTCGGGCAAATATGCGCGGAGCCGTAATGGTTGGTGCAAATCTAAGCGGTGCGAATCTTAACCAAGCTAGCCTCAGTAATGTAAATCTATCCAATGCTGATTTGCATGGCGCAAGTCTACAAGGAGCAACTCTGTTTGGAGCCAACCTTAGTCTTGCAAATTTAATGGATGCTAACTTAATTGATGTCGATATGCGAACGGTGAATTTGAGTGGAGCGAACCTTGTGGGAGCCTGTATGAAAGGGGCAAATCTCAGACAAGAGCGAGCCATAGGCGATCAGCATGAAATTGATGCTGGCAAAAAGAAACGCAGTATGGCAAGTCTAACTGGTGCAAATCTATCTGGTGCTGACTTACGCGGTGCTAATCTAACGGGGGCAGATCTGCACAAAGCTGATTTACGTGGTGCTAACCTCCAAGAAGCAACTCTAAGTGGAGCGAATCTTAGCGAAGCGAAACTCAATAATGCCAATATGCAGGGCATATTTCTCACCGAAGCAAATCTTAGTGGTGCGACTCTCTCAGGTGCAGTCTTAAATAATGCCAAACTTGAACGCTCAATTCTAATTGATGCTGACTTTAATCGGGTTTCCTTACGAAGTGCGATTATGGCTGACATTAAGGCAAGTCGAGTCCAGATGCAAGGAACTGATCTGACTGATGCTAAGTTCTCGCGTGCCGATCTCAGTCGCGCCGATCTTAGTGGTGCAATCATGATCCGCACTAATCTCATTGAAGCTTATCTAGCGCGTACTAACCTCGCCAATGTTGATTTAACTGATGCAATTCTCAATCGCGCCGAATTAAGTAGCGCCAATCTTGTCGGCGCAATTCTCAAAGGTGCAACATTTCCAGATGGAAAAGTCCATAGATAAATTTTGAAAGGCTCGCAAAAAGGATAAATCAAAACCCAGAAATTTAGAGACGATGCGAAGTGCTGCTTTTAAATTTCTGGGTTTTATGTTTTAACAAGATTAGGACTTACACAAAAACGCCTGAAAGCCTTAATTATTCGTAGGGGCAATTCATGAATTGCCCCTACATTTCGTAGCTGATGCGTAAGTCCTAACGATTAAATTCAGCTATTTCTATAAAGCATATGGATAGTCATGATCGCTACGTTTGCGCCATTGAATTTCATTGTCTACAGCCTTATACAAACATTCTTCAACAATAAATGGAGCATTTCGCCAATTAATATTATCACGCTGTAAAATCCAGCCCACTTGCTCGATCGCTTCTTCTAGTTCTGCTTCAAAACGGGCTGAAGGCAACGGAACTTTTTCTAAGCTGGGAGCCTCCACACAAACAGCGATCGCTTCTTTGAGAACGGCGACAACTTCTTTCCCATAAACCTCGCGTGCACGCAGTCTTAACTCTTTATAACCTTTCGCTGATGTGGCGTACATTGTTGGCAGACGATTTAATACATAGGCTGTTGCTTCGCCTAAATCGATTGTGTCTGCGATCGCGGGATGTAGTTTTTGAATTTGATGATAGGTAAGAGACAATACCAATTTTTCCAATACATTACTGAATTGATAATTGGCATCCATCATATATGTCTGAAAATCTTTATTCTGCTGCTCGTCTTGAGACAAGGATGAAGTTTTAATCGGTCTTCCTTTCCAAGAGATTTCAGGTGGTTTCCGACCAAAGGCTGTTTCGTCTCCTGTTACGATCGCTTCACGTTTGTTAGCAACCATATAAGTATTACTAACTGCACTTTTGAGCTTGATTGTCTTCAAGGCATTCTCTAAAGCCGTAGGAATATCTTTCCAAGTAGCATTTTCTGCACCCAAAATCTGTTGGAGATCAACTAGCGATCTCGCAGGATTAGCAACCTCTTGCGATGGTAATGGTTTGGAGTCTCGCAATGCATCGGGTTTAACATTGATCAACGCCCGCCGAACTGCGGATTCTATTTGCGATCGCATTTCGGTTACAGCTTTTTGACGTTGTCTCGTCCATCCTGCTTTTGATGTCGCATACATTGGCGGAAGACGATTTAGCGCATAGGCAGCAATTTCGCTGAAATTAATTTGATCGCGGCGATATTGAGGCAATTGCGAAATTTGTAACTCAATTTCTGCAATTACTAGCTCTTCTATGGCATTTTTACAACTTTGCATATCAAGCTGTCCCGAATTTAATTGACTATTATAACAATATGGTACAAAAACAAGCGTTATATGGCGTTATAAATTGATACTAACAAATATAGAAAGCACGTTTAAGCCGCTTTTGCTTATTTGCTGCGATCTTGCTTATTTGCTGCGATCAAAGCGATAGAGCCATATCATCAAAGCTAAGACCCCTATTTGCAAAGCAAAGTTTCCTAAATTTGCCTCTAGTTCACCATTTCCTGCAACTAGTCTGGCAAAAAAAATAACTGCTCCTATAAATCCTGATCCTGCAAAAGCGATGTAAATGAATACACGTAATCCTCGATAGGGAGATTTGGATTCACGCTTGAGACGAGCATATTGCTCAGAGTTTAATTTAGACATAAGTATATTGAAACCCATAAAATCAGCGGCAGCGCTTAGTGTTGCCGCTAACTTTAATAATTTTAGGATTTTTTTTGCTTCATGGCGGCGCGATCGCATAACCAAATAACATTTCCAGTGATCAATCGCGAAGGATATTGATTGACATCACCTTGAGGGGCTAACACTGCACTTAGAGCTTTAGATTTAGCTGCACCTTCGATCATAAATATAATTTCTTTAGCTTGATTAATTAAAGGAACTGTCATGGTAATGCGTGGCTGTCCATCTTTGTCGCCCACGGTTACAAGGCGATCGCGAACTTTGAGCGCTTTAGTGTGAGGAAATAACGAAGCAGTATGTCCGTCATCCCCCATTCCTAATAAAATTAGATCAAATTGGGGAATTTCTCCCGCGTCAACACCAAAAAATTCTTGAATATGCTGTTCATATTGAGTCGCCGCGATCGCAGGATCATCAGCATTAGTAGGCATACCATGAATATTTGACGCTGGAATTGCCACATGATCGAGCCATAATCGACGAGTCATGCCCTCATTACTCTGCGGATCGGTAATATGCACATAACGTTCATCGCCCCAAAATACATGAACCTGCGTCCAGTCCCAATCTTTTGTTGCTAATAATTCATATAAAACACGGGGCGAACTACCACCTGTCGCCGCAATAGTAAATCTTTTACCTTTAGCGATCGCCTCATCATAGGCATGTTGGCATAAAAACATTGCTCTAGAAGAAATCTCAGCGAGATCATTCCAAATTTCTATTTGTCTAGCCATAAAAAACTCTCTTATATAATACAAGCGTTGCCTATGCTTTATATTGCTACTGTGAAGTAACTAATGACACGTTTTGTATTGATATTTTATTAATAAATTTTAGCCAAAAATAACTTTTATTTCATTTTGTGTAATTTTTGACAGTAGCGATATGAAAATGTACTAATCTATAAATGTTAGGAAAACATTAAGGTTAAGGTAAATACACATGACACCTGCTATTATTCGACTTTTCTGGGATTCAGTTAGTCAAACACAGCCTAATTTGCTATTAAATCTTGATGATGCTGGATTAATGAGTTGGTTAGTTGATCAAGTAAAAAATCGCTCAGTTTTAGACTCTCATCAACAAAATGATCTATGTCATTACATCCGTGAGCGTTTGCTATTGATTCGTGAAATGGCAGATCAGAACTAGTATTTTTTAAGTAATTGTTATAGCGTATGGCATCTACAAGAATTATCGACCTGTTACGTATCGGGCAAGCTAATGCTTTTCATACAGTGCGTGGCTGGGTGCGAACCAAGCGAGAAGGTAAGGGAATAGCTTTCTTAGAGCTTAATGATGGCTCATCGCTACAAGGATTACAAATCGTTTTGCCTCAGACGATTGATAATTATGACAAATTGATCAAGCAAATCACGACAGGCACATCGATAGAAGTTTCGGGGAATCTAGTCGAGTCAATGGGGAAGGGGCAAAGAGTAGAAATGCAAGCAATCGCGATCGCTGTTTTTGGTACTGCCGATCCTGAAACTTATCCTTTGCAGAAGAAACGACATTCGATTGAGTTTTTACGCACGATCGCGCATTTGCGTCCACGCACCAACATGTTTGGAGCTGTGTTCCGAGTGCGAAATGCTTGTGCTTATGCAATCCATAAGTTTTTTCAAGAACGGGGCTTTTTGTGGGTACATACACCGATTGTGACTGCTAGTGATTGTGAGGGCGCAGGTGAAATGTTTGGCGTGACCACTTTTGATTTAAATAAAGTTGCCGCAGCAGGTAAGCCTGTTGATTATTCGCAAGATTTTTTTGGTAAGCCTGCTTTTTTGACTGTAAGTGGTCAACTAGAGGCGGAAATCATGGCGAGTGCCTTTTCTAATGTCTATACTTCTGGCCCAACTTTTCGCGCTGAAAACTCAAATACTTCGCGTCACCTAGCCGAATTTTGGATGATCGAGCCAGAGGTTGCCTTTTGCGATCTTGAAGGCGATGCTGACCTCGCGGAAGAATTTCTCAAATATATTTTTAAATATGTTTTGGAAACTTGTCCTGAAGATATGGAGTTCTTTCAGGAACGGGTAAATGATCAAGTGATGGCAAATGCACGCAAAATCATTGATCAACAATTTCAGCGCGTGACCTATACGGAGGCGATCGCTATTCTCGAAAAGTGCAGCAAAACCTTTGAGTTTCCTGTGCAATGGGGATCAGATTTGCAATCCGAGCATGAGCGATTTTTAGCCGAAGAGCATTTTCAGAAGCCAGTAATTGTAATGGATTATCCTCTGGGTATTAAAGCTTTTTATATGCGTGTGAATGAAGATACGGCTAGCGATCGGCAAACGGTGCGAGCAATGGATATTCTCGCTCCTGGGATTGGTGAACTTATCGGCGGTTCACAAAGAGAAGAACGTCTTGATGTACTGGAATCGAGAATCCGTGGCGTTGGTCTAAATCCTGAAGATTATTGGTGGTATCTCGATCTGCGGCGTTATGGAACTGTTCCTCATGCTGGCTTTGGACTAGGTTTTGAGCGATTAGTTCAGTTCATCACAGGCATGAGTAATATTCGCGATGTAATTCCATTTCCACGCTTCCCTCAAAGCGCTGATTTTTAAAATATCTCATGATAAGATTTTGACTACGCTCAGGGGTCTTGCACCAGCAGATTATGCAGAACAACAAGCTACAGCTAAGAGAATCTTTAAATAAAGCGTTTGTGAAGGTTAAACCCGATCGCGAAAGTTTTGAGGTGTTTAAAACTAATCTGCGGCAGTTACTTGAGCAAACTGAAACTAATAAGGCTGAATCTGAAGAGTTTCACAAAAATCTAATTTCTGATTTTCTCAAAAATACTTACTACAGCCCTAGCTATTTCATTAATACAAAGGGTCGAAATGATCTGGTTATTCATGATGGGAAGGATGCAAAAAATTCGGTTGGGGTGCTTTTAGAGGTAAAGAGTCCGACTAATAAGGGGGAGATGCTGAAGGTTGAGAATCTTAATACAAAAGCTTTTCAGGAGTTAGTTTTATATTTTTTGCGGGAGAGATTTATAGGCAAAAATCTGGGAATTAGGTATTTGGTGGCGACTAATATTTATGAATGGTTTATTTTTGATGCGAAGATTTTTGAGAATCAGTTTGCTCAAAACAAGGATCTGGTTAAGAGGTTTCATGATTTTGAAGCTAAAAAACTGAGTGGTGATAAGACTAACTTTTTTTACAAAGATATTGCGAAACCTGCGATCGCCGAAGCGATCAATGAAATCAATTTCACGCATTTTGATATTCGTGACTATGCAGACAAGGGGCTTAAGCCCCTTGTTCCTAGTGGTGGTGATAATGATCGCGAGTTAATCGATCTATTTAAGGTATTTTCGCCGCAGCATTTATTAAAGTTGGATTTTGCTAATGATAGCAATAGTTTAAATAAGCCTTTTTATAATGAGTTGTTGTATATCATTGGGTTGACGGAAACAAAGGAGGGGGGTAAGAAGCTGATTGGGCGTAAGAAAGAGGGCGATCGCAATGTTGGCTCTTTGCTCGAAAATGCGATTAATCGGCTGGATGGTTTGGACAAAATTCCGCAATTAAAAAATTTAACAAATCCTGAAGAGTTTGGGGAGACTCATGAAGAGAAGTTGTTTAATGTGGCGTTACGGTTATCGATTAATTGGATTAATCGAGTTCTCTTTTTAAAGTTATTGGAAGCGCAATTAATCAAATATCATCAAGGCGATCGCGCTTTTGCGTTTTTAAATTTGGCTAAGGTGAAGGATTATCAGGCTTTAAATAGTCTGTTTTTT
>Ga0105048_10006173_pt1 | contig 19311 bp, 13 predicted proteins | sample MAT05_FD_78382 | JGI IMG/M metagenome (GOLD analysis project Ga0105048, IMG submission 78382) | Freshwater microbial communities from Lake Fryxell liftoff mats and glacier meltwater in Antarctica - MAT-05 | ecosystem: Environmental > Aquatic > Freshwater > Ice > Liftoff microbial mat | place... | reverse complement strand
GCTCCATGCACACGCCGCCGGGTGCCTGCGCCGTGGAGCGCGTCAGCAACGGCCCAGAGGTGCTATCAGCGCTCGGCCTGCGGCCGTGGCGCCGCGTTGGCTCAGGCGAAAACAGGTGCCGCCGCAGATCTAGTGCCAACGGGATAGTTCGGTTCCGGTGGCACGTAGTTCGTCACTGCGGCCCCAATCCGTGCGTTCGCGGATGTTCCAAGCGTCGAGTTCGATCACCAGGGTAAATGACTCCAGGGGCAAGTCCATTTGCAGTTCGCGCTGCTGCTGGGCGCAACCGGCGTTTGTTTGCATTTGCGCATCAAGCTGGTCGCGCTCGCCTTGGCGCTGAGCCTCTCGTGCGAGGCTGGAAGGCGCCACTTTGACTCCCGTGAGCCGTTCAAGCACAGCGCTCGCTTGTAAATGCGTTATCCATGCAGGCAGTTCACGTTGCACAGCCGTCAAACTCACTGGAGCTGATGTCTCAGCCCCCTCCGTCTCAACGCAAATTTTATATGTGCTCATCCTCCTTTTATATCACCCTAAACAACTGCCCTGTTCAAAAACTGAGATACGCCCAGTTGGAGGCGGAGTAGCGGGGAAAGAGGGCGAGTGCATTTCAGAGGAGAAATCACGAAGAATACCCGTAGGTATTTCGAGCGGATGACGCACGCTGAAAGATGCCGCCAAATTACCGCGATACGTCCCTTTCGAATGAATGGTTACGGCTTAGCCGCTGTTGAAGCTCACACCTATAGTAAAACGCGAAGAACTAATTGATATAACTATTTTCAAGGAAGAACCAAAAACGTAACGCAATCGCCGCAAGAACGAAGCATTAGCCTGGTAGTTTCCTACACGTGTCGGTTCGTCATTTAATATCAATCAACAACCCTATGAATAGCGTGCATAAAACTGGAGAAATAAATAGATTCCTTCGTCTGGAAATAGGCATTTCAGCCACCCGAGTAAAACAGACGTTTTCTCTCTTAGCTACTCTGGTGATTTTAAGTGCGCCAGCGCTGGCTGGCCTGCCTTCTCAGCCCACAGTAGACTTTAATGGAGATGGCAAAGAAGACGTTATGAAGTTCTGGAATGATGCCGGTCAATTTACAGCCGATGTCCATCTCTCCACGGGAAGTTCCTTTGGCATGCAACGCTGGTCCACGCATCAGGGTGGCTTTGACGACAGTTTTAAATGGTTCGCCGGCGATTTCGACGGTGACGGCAAAACAGACATGATGAAACTCTGGGACGACGCAGGCCAATTCACAGCCGATGTCCATCTCTCCACGGGAAATTCCTTTGGCATGCAACGCTGGGCCACGCAGCAGGGTGGCTTTGCCTCCAATTTTAAATGGTTCGTCAGCGATTTTAACGGCGACGGCAGAACAGACGTGATGAAGCTGTGGGATGACGCGGGGCAAATGACAGCGGACGTTCATCTCTCCACAGGAAGTTCATTTGTCATGCAACGCTGGGCGACTAAACAAGGCGGCTTTTCGGATAAATTCATGTGGTTTACAGGTGATTTCAACGGCGACGGGAAAACCGATATCATGAAACTCTGGGGAGAAGCCGGCCAACTGACAGCGGATGTTCATCTCTCCACAGGAAGTTCCTTTGTCATTCAACGCTGGGCTACAAACCAAGGTGGCTTTTCAGAAATATTACAATGGTTCGTCGGTGACTTTGATGGCAACGGAAAAACGGATATAATGAAACTATGGAACGATGATGGCCAACTGACAATGGACGTTCATCTTTCCACAGGAAGTTCGTTGACCCTTCAACGATGGGCTACTAAACAAGGCGGCTATTCGGCAGGGATGAAATGGTTTGTAGGAGATTTTGACGGCAATGGCAGAACCGATATCATGAAGCTCTGGAACGATGAGGGGCAGTTTACCGCCGATGTTCATCTCTCCACAGGAAGTTCCTTTGGCCTTCAACGATGGGCCACCAAACAAGGCAGCTATTGGGACGATATGATATGGTCGGTCGGTGACGTAAATGGAGATAAGAAAACAGACTTGATTAAATTATGGGGCGATGAAGGTCAGTTTACATCAGATGTCCATCTTTCGAATGGAAGTTCCTTTGGCATGCAACGGTGGGCCACGAAGCAGGGCGGCTTTAGCGACACTTTCCAATGGAAGACTCCTGACGGATACCCCTATAGCCTGCTTCTCAGTGCTGATTTGATACAGATCAGCTTCGACATGCAAAAAATCAGAATTGAACTCTTTAACTCTGCCGACGAAGCAGCAACCGCCGCTATCTTGGATGCGTGGCAAAGGTCTGTAAATGAACAGGTCGAACTCGGCGGCTACATTTTCAAAAAGAACGGAAAGTACGGGTTTTCCACCAACCTAGGCAATGCCGACTCAGTCTCATTCCCCAAAGGTCTGCCCCCCGGATATGAAGAAATCGGGCTTTGGCATACCCATCCGTCCAAGAAATCGAATGCCGACCTTTCCAATATGATCCTTTCTGAACAAGACAAACGCTACCGGAAAGTACAATATATATTCGCCCATACCCCCGCATCACCCCATCGCGGTGGGATTATATTGAGATACGACAGCCCGGATGCCACGCCGACCGGGCCCGCCGGCAACAGTCCTTATATAAAAGAAAAGGTGCGACCGACTGGGTCAGACGCGCTCTTGTTTTTGCAAGACCCCTTCACTGGCAACGGCTGGGATATTTCGAATGGTTCGCACCTTCTTTACGGGACTGATCGCTACCTTAAAGTATCTGTGGGACCAGTAAGTTTTTCCGGAAGTGGTCAGTCTTTGGGAGGAAGCTTCAACTTTGGCCCCGTGCAACTGGGAATCAATACTGTGGGCGTGACATGCTTGTCTGTACAGGGTGACGCGGGATTCGTCGCCTACGCGGAAGCCTCATATGCAGGCTGCCTGAACTTGACGAATGGAGATCTATCTACACGGGGCCGTGTCGGGGCCGGAGCGGGCGTCTCGTTTTTCGGTGTTGGCGTGAGTGGCTCGGGCGGAATCCAGGCTACCTCACCGCAGGGCAACCTTTTTCAAGGACTCCTCAAAATTCACCCCTAAAGCCCGAGACTTTATAGCACCCTCATTGTTAACACGTCATCCCGTGCTACGGGTTCAATCATAGTCCATGTGACCTGATGTGATGCAAGTTCCGCAATCAACTTAGGCTAACGGGCAGCATCTAAAGGCGGCAGTGCCATATAAAATGGCGCTGCCGCCTTCGGCTGTCGGGAGGCTCGGCCTCTATCAACCTATCAGGCTTGGTCCTTTGTATTGCCTGATAATTGCCATACAATTGGTTGTGGCAAAGTATATAAACATTAACCGAGACACGCCACGGCTGTTGCCGCCGGATTTGCGGGACGAGGTGCCGACGAATCACCTGGTGCATTTCGTGATCAACGCGATGGAGGCGATCGACGTGAGTGCGGCGCCGGTCAACGAGCGAGGCACCGGCGGCTGCGAGCAATACCCATCGCGGATGCTGCTGGGGCTGCTCACCTACAACGATGCAACCGGGGTGTTTTTCCAGCCGCCAGATCGAACGCCAGCCCCACGAATACGTAGCCGTGCGGCTGCTCTGCGCCGACACCCATCCCTACCACGACACGCTGTGCACCTTCCGGCGCAAAAACGGCCCGCTACTTCACCGCCCGCGAGACCGCCCGTGCCGCAAAAAAAAAAGCCCCGCAGCCCAGAACCCACGCCACCCGATCCACCCCCTTGGGATAATGACCAAGTCAACTTCACCACACCATCCTGAGTAATCCCGCGGATCTTCAGTTCAAGCCCATGGAGCACAGTCGTGGAAACGTCGTTCAACAACTGGGCGCACTGGGTTATCCCCTGGCCTGACTCCAATTAAACAGTCGTGCTCGCCGCCCCGCTGAGGTAAAAACCAGCCTTCCCAGAAATGTCCGAGCCCTCCCACACACCGGTTCCAAACCCAAGCCAACGCCCGGCCGTGCTCGTCATCGAGGATGAGGAGAAAACTCGACTGGCTCTGGTCGAAGGTTTTGGACTGGAAGGCTGGTCGCTCAGTGCGGTGGAAAGCGGCGCTGACGCGCTTCTTCTTTTGGAAACGCGTCCGTTCGATCTGGTGATCCTCGACTGGATGCTGCCGGGCCTCGACGGCCTGACCGTGCTGCGGCACATCCGCTGCCGGGGGAACCAAACCCCTGTTCTCATGCTGACCGTGCGCGACTCGGTCAGCGACCGGGTGACCGGATTGGAAGCCGGAGCCGACGACTATGTGACCAAGCCGTTCGCCTTTGCCGAGCTCGTGGCGCGCAGCCGGGCGTTGCTGCGCCGGCCCTTGCTGAGCACGGGACACTTTCTTCGCTGTGGCGACTTGCAACTCGACACCCGGGCCCGCGTGGCCGTGCGCGCAGGCCGGGAGATTTTGCTGACCCCGCGAGAAGTCGATATCCTCGAATACCTGTTGCGCTTTCAAGGCCAGGTGGTCACGCGCGAGATGCTGGAACGCGATGTCTGGAAACAGACGCGGCGGTACACCTCGTTAAACAACGTCATCGACGTTCAGATCTTGAGACTACGGCGCAAGGTCGACGAGAGCAGCGCCGAAAAACTCATCCACACACTACGCGGGGTCGGCTATCGCCTAGGAAAGGAGTACACGTGAGCAAGTGGTGGCAACAGCGCACCCTTCGTTTCCGGCTGGCCGCTTGGTATGCCATCGGCGGCACGCTGCTGCTCTCCGCGTTCAGCGCGACGGTGTATTTCTACGTCGAATACCACATGGCGCGCCCACTGGACCACGCGCTGCAGCAAGATCTCGCGGCCGTCCGCAGCCAGCTTCAGGTCAGTGCAGACGGACGCGTACTCTGGAATCATCGCGAAACACGCCTCGGCGAACCGTGGCCCGCCTCGAACCCATGGTTCGAATTATGGAACGAAAAAGGAGACTTAATCCGCCGATACTGGCCATTTATCGACGGACGCCTGGAGCGTTTGCCGGTGGCGCCCGCTTCGGGACGGGAAACGATTTCCGTTTTCAACGTTTCGAAAGATGTGCGTCTGCGCGCACTTTCCACGCCGTTGGATTTGGGCGGACCCGCGGATCAGTGGATGGTTCGGGTCATCCGCATCCACGAACCCGCGGTCAACGCTCTCCGCGCACTCGTGCTCATCATCGCTGTGGCCTTGCCCATCGTGGTCCTACTGCTCGTGCTCGGCGGCTACACGCTGACGCGCCGCTGGCTCAAGCCTCTCGATTCCATGGTCAAGGAGGCCGACCTGATCACCGCCAGCGACCTCAGCCGTCGCCTGCCCATCGACAACCCCCACGATGAACTGGGGCGTCTGGCGGGCGTGTTCAACCAGACGCTTTCGCGACTCGAAGACTCCTTTCTCACCCTTGACCGCTTCGTCGCCGACGCGGCGCATGAATTGCTCACCCCGCTTACGACCCTGCGCAGCGTGGGCGAGGTCGGCTTGCGCGGCGCGCGCACGACGGAGGATTACCGCGAAATTATCGGCAGCATGCTCGAGGATTCGCAACGCCTGCAGGTATTGATGGAAAAACTACTGCAACTCGCCCGGGCGGAAGGCGGCGCTGATATGATCGAGGCCAAATCCATCCCACTCGACGCGCTCGCGCGGGAATGCGCTGAAGATGCAACCATCCTAGCGGAGGAAAAAAACCAACACATCGTGCTTAACACCGTCGCGTGTGAAATATTCACCGACCCCCTGCTTCTGCGCCAGGCGCTGCAAAACCTCGTCGACAACGCCATCAAGTACAGTCCTCCCGACGCCACGATCGCGATCACCGTTTCGCTCACAACAGACGGCTGCGAAATCTCGGTCAGTGACGATGGACCCGGCGTGCCGGCCGAACATGAGGCGCGCCTTACGGACCGATTCTTCCGCGCCGACAACGCCCGCGGCCGGAAAGGCGGGGGCTTCGGACTCGGACTCGCCATAACCAAAGCCTATCTCCGCGTGCTCGGCGGTGAAATCTGCCACGAGGCGCTCAAGCCGCACGGCAGCAAATTCATCCTCAAGCTACCTCGCAGGGACAACCACCGACCCGGCTTTTCGCGGCCACCGTTCGCCGTACCGAACTAGTATTATCTATCTCAGGATTTTCAGGATTAGTCACAGAGCCAAGCCGAGCCCAGACACAGAGTCCACAGAGGAAAAGCAGAACTGATTCATGGCTCTGTGCCCTCTGTGTCGGAGCTCTGTGTTCTCTGTGACAAAAAATCATCGTGGGAAATGATAAGGCGTCCCGAAACTTCTAGTGTTACGGCATACTAACCGGAAAGCACAAGGCCGCATTTTTAGTGCGCTGTCTCAGGGCAGGACACGAGCGGCGCGTTCGTCAACGAACCCACCGGCAAGTTCGCCAGCAGCTGTTGCGTCACACCCGTCCAAGTGAACAAGCGACGCGCGATTTGAGAGCCCATGCGCGAAAGGCGGCGGCCCATTTGCGGATAGCGAAAAACCTTGGCCATGGTCGCGCCCAGTTCATCCCGGTCAAACGGATCGGCAAACAAGGCATGCTGCCCGAGGGAGAGCGCGCGGCAAAGGCCACCGTGGATCGTCACGACGGTGGGCGTGCCGGAAGCCATCGCCTCGATCGCCGTCATACCGAAAGGCTCGTAGCGGCTGCTCAGCACAAACAAATCCGCCGCGCGGTAGTAATCGGAAAGCTCCTCCTCGGCGATGAATGAACCAAAACAAATCCGACCGGCAAACCCCGTGCGCTCGGCAGTCACCCGAAGCTCATTGAGCATCGTTATTTCGCGCGCGTTCATGTTGGCCCCACCGATTGCTAGGTGAAGCACAGCATCCTTATGCCGGGCGGCGACCACGGAGAAAGCCTCAATCAAAAGATCGTAACCTTTGTTCCGCGCCAGCCGCCCGATTGCCATGATCACCTTTCCGCTGAAGCCCAGGCGTTGGCGAATCGACTCCCGCGCCTCGGCATCGACGGGGAAATAACGTTGATCATCATAGCCCGGCGGAAGCATGCGGATCTTTTCGGTCGGCACCCCGTATTCCTGCGCAAGGAGTTCCACCTGGGGCGTGGTTGTTGCCACGACCAGTTTGCATTCCTCGTACAACCGGCGCTCCTCCTTGATGCGTCGGTTAAAGTTATACTGTGTCTCAAAAGCAGCCCGGCTCTGCGGATAATCTTGCTCCATCTGGCGCTGTTTCCAAAGACCGAGCGAGTGCGGCGTGTGAATATGCGGCACAGCGAGCACGACGCTCAACACCTGTCCCGCGATGCCCGCGTCCCAATAGTGGCTATTAACAAATTCGTACTTCAATCCGACCCGCGAGATCAGCTCCCGGGCATTGGAAACCCAGTCAGAAAGAAACATCCAAAGATCCTCCTTCCGAATAAACTCAGGCCCGCCGCAAGGAACCCGCACCACCCGGGTGTGCTCATTAATCACATCCACCTCCGGCTGGTTCTTGAACCGCCGGGTCCAGATATCCACTTCGTAGCCGAGCTCGGCGAGTTTTTTGGAAAGTTCGAGGACGTAGACCACCTGTCCGCCGGTATCGACCGCCCCCAGCGGTGGCGTCGCCGCGACATATCCGTGGGTTGAAATCATCGCAATACGCGGCCGGGGACTCTGGGCATTCAACATAAGATTCATAAAGAAATCGGGCTTAAGACTGAACGTTCTAACCGTGCGTGGAAGCGGTCGCCACAGAGGCAATTTGTCCTAGGCGAGCGCGGTCCGCCATCGTAACCAACTTACATTTCGGTCAGGCCGGAAGCGGCTGAATACCATATCGAGAACCTGACTGAAATGTAAGGCATCCCCCAGTCGCCAATCACGACGAGGCGGTGATCCGCCTCCCTTGTCGGACAATCCTTTTCTTTTCCTAATTCGCGACGTGCAGAAGACCGGAACTGGTGCAAAGTACAAATAAGTACAACCACCTGCATGCCTTCTTCTTCGCCCGCCCCCGTCCGCGTCTTCTCCAGTGATCTCGACGGCACGCTACTCGGCAACCCCGAGTCCACCCGTCGTTTCAAAACCGTCTGGGAGTCACTCCACGCGGAGTCACGACCGTTGCTCGTCTACAACACCGGGAGGCTCGTCGACGACCTGCGCCGTTTTACGGCCGACGGCACGCTGCCAGAATCAGAGTATTATATCGGCGGGGTCGGCACACAGATTTACGATGTGCGCGCCGGCACATTTTTGCAGGAATTTGAAAACCATCTCGCCTGCGGCTGGGACGCCACGCGCGTGCGCGAGCTCGTGAGCAAATTTCCCGGCACACGTCCCCAGCCCGACGAATTTCAGCACGCTTTCAAATCCAGCTGGTTTCTGGATCAAGCACCGCGCGCCGCGATCCGCCAACTCAAAGAACAACTCCGCGAAGCCGGCCTCGCCGCCAATGTCGTTTACTCCAGCGGTCGCGATCTCGATGTGCTGCCCGCCAACGCCACCAAGGGCGGGGCGCTGACTTGGCTTTGCGCGCGCCTCGACATCCCCCTCACACACGTGCTGGTCGCAGGCGACACCGGTAACGACTCGAGCATGTTTCGCCTGCCCGGCGTGCGCGGCATCATTGTCGATAATGCGCTGCCCGAACTCTTCGAGGCCACCGTCGACATCCCCGTCTACACCTCGCGCCAGATCATCGCCGACGGCGTGCTCGATGGACTTTGCCACCACGGCGTCGTCAGCTCACTGCCGCGCCGCGCGGAAACCCGCATCGGCCCAGACGAGATGGCCCCGGGCTTCCGCATGCTGTTCACCGGCACCAATCTGAGCTCACTCTCTGACGCGGAAAAAGCCTATCTCCGCACCGCCTACGAAAAAGCTCTCGTCGCGCTCAAAAAGAACATCACCCCGCTCGGGTTTTCCGCGTGTTCGCTCGATGACAACACCGTCACCGGCATCGATGCGAACTACCGCAGCGTCTGGGCGCGCGACGGCGCCATCACCGTATGGAGCACGCTGCACGTGGACGACCCCGAAGTCCGCGCCGCACAGATAGCCACGTTCGAAACCTTGCTCAACGCCACCTCGGCCACCGGCCAGATCCCGGCCAATGTGCGCATCGAGGATGGCAAGCCCGACTACTCCGGCGTGGGCAACATTGCCTCCATCGACAGCGGCCTCTGGGTCATCATCGCGCTCTACAACCACGCCGTCCACACCGGCGATTACTCGCTGCTCTACCGCCATGCCGACCGCCTCCAGTCCATCATGAACTGGCTCAGCGCGCACGACAGCAACAACGACGGCCTCCTCGAAATCCCCGAAGCGGGCGACTGGACTGACCTCTTCGGACGCAGCTACAACGTGCTCTACGATGAAGTCCTCTGGTATCGCACCAACGTTTGCTACGGTCGCATCTTGGAACTTATGGGCCAGTTCGGCAAAGCGACCGACTACCTGCGCTGGTCGCAAAAAATCCGCCTCCGCCTCCTCGACGCCTTCTGGCCCTCAAGCAAAGTCGTGCCCGGAGCCGAGGTGCGCCCCCACCGTTTCGCCGACCGCCAGTTCGCTCTCGGCGACACGCAATACCTCCTGGCCGAGATCACGCCCTTCGCCTTCAACTGGCGCTGCGACGTCTTCGGCAATCTCCTCGCCTTCCTCATGAACGTACTCGACGTCGAGCAGGCCCGCACCGCCTTCCGCTTCATGTGGGGCGTCGGCGTCAACCAGCCCTGGCCCGTCGCCAATCTCTACCCCGTCGTCCAATCCGGCGACCCCGACTGGCGCGCCTACTACACCGTCAACCTCCTCAACCTGCCGCACCACTATCACAACGGTGGTATCTGGCCACTGGTTGGAGGCATGTGGGTGCGCTACATCCAGCGCCTCGGCTTTCACGAGGTCGCCTGCCGCGAACTCGTGCGACTCGCCCAGGTCAACCAGCTCGGTCGCGACCACGAATGGGAGTTCAACGAATGGGTCCACGGCCAGACCGGCCGCCCCATGGGCAAGGCGTTTCAAGCCTGGTCGGCCGCCTCGTTTCTGCGCGCCTGCCACGAGCTCGACGCCGACCCCAAGAGCCTCAAAAACGAGTAGCCCTCTTGCCGGTTTCAGCTGTTTCTAGAAAGTCCGCCCACGCACGTGCTAGGGACCGGCACTGACACGGGTGGAGCTCCAGCGAGAGACTCGGTTCCCAGGCCGCTTCATTAGACTCCTTCTAGCCACCCACAGCGGGATGACGCCGAACTCGCAGCGGGCCGACGCTATTGACGGAAATGCACCCACGACGTGCTGCTCTCGTTTGTTTCACTCGACCTCGCCACAGCAATGCAGGAAGAACAAGCGCCCACTGCGGCATTCTCCCATTTCATGAGTGATTTCAACAACCAACCCCATGCTTCCATCGCCCAAAGACGGACCAAGGCGGTCAAAGCTGCGTAAAAACTAATAACCAAGCCTAAAGCGAATGCGACGATAAACTAGAAGCCAGCGCTAAACCGAAAAAAAGCCGAACCCGTCCCTCCGCACCTTTTTCATCGGTGTCCAAAATTCCGATATAAATACAGGGCAAGGAGGCCTCATGGTTGTCCAAAATCCAGAAAAGAGTTCGCCGTTGAAACCACGGATGCACGCAGAACCAAGCAAGCCCCTTATGCCTTTTATCTGCGTTCATCCGCGTCCATCTGCGGTTCCTTTCTAAACCCATCCTCCCTGCCGAACCACGTCCGATCACCATCTGGCCACAGTGACCCCTGTGTCGCCTCACTCCGTCTCTGTGCTACCCCTCCGTGGCTTGGCGGTTTCGAAATAATCTAAATTCTGGACACCGTTGACCTTTTTTCTCAGCCCTCTTTCCCAATGCCGAAAAACAAAACCGCCATCGAAGTACGCCAGGCCACCCGGGCCGATATTCCTGAACTCATCGCTCTCAACAAGGCGGCCTACCCGACCCTCGCAAAAGAAAACATCGTCTGGGGAGAAGGCCATCTGATCAGTCACTTGCGCATCTTCCCCCAGGGCCAACTCGTGGCTCTCCACAAAGGGAAGATCGTCGGCGCCGTCGCCACGCTGATCGTCGACCTCGGCCGCGATCCGCTGCGCCACCACACCTGGTCGGGCATCACCGATAGCGGTTATTTCACCACCCACGACCCGGCCGCCGACACCCTTTACGGAGCGGATGTCTATGTACACCCAGAGACGCGCGGCCTCGGGGTCGGTGCCGCGCTTTACGAAGCCCGGAGGCAACTCTGTCGGCGGCTCAACAAACGCCGCATCCTCGCCGGCGGACGACTCTGGCACTATCAGGATCATGCCGAGCACATGACAGCGGAGGAATACGCCCAACGCGTTGTCGACAAGGAACTGCGCGACCTCGTCCTCAGTTTTCAACTACGCGAAGGCTTCGTGCTACGCGGGGTGATGAAGCACTATCTGGCCGACCCGCGTAGCCTCAACCACGCCAGCTTGGTCGAGTGGTTGAACCCCAACTACAAACCCGCCGCTCCCGGAGTCCGGAAAGTCCGCGTCGCCTGCGTGCAATACCAGATGCGCAAGACTAAATCCTTTGCCGACTTTGCCCGCCAAGTCGCCTATTTCGTCGATGTCGCGGCCGACTACGGCTCCGATTTCGTGCTGTTGCCCGAGTTTTTCTCAGTGCAGTTACTCTCCCATCTCGACGCCCGCACGCCACAGGAAGGCATCAAGCAGCTCGCGAAATTGAGTGATAAATTCATCGAGACCATGGGCGATCTCGCAAAAAAATACGGGCTCACGCTGATCGCCGGCAGCCACCCCGTCTTGGAAAAAGGGCGTCTGCTCAACCGCTGCCACGTCTTCCTGCCGAACGGCCAAATCGTCACGCAAGACAAACTCCACATCACCCCCAACGAACGCCGCTGGTGGGGCATCAGCGGCGGGCGCGAGCTCCACGCCATCGAGACACCCAAGGCCAAAATCGGCGTGCTCATCTGCTACGATGTCGAGTTCCCCGAAGCCGCGCGCCATCTGGCTGACTCCGGAGCGGAAATCATCTTTGTCCCCTTCTGCACCGATAATCGCCAGGGCTACCTTCGCGTGCGCTACTGCGCGCAGGCGCGCGCCATCGAGAACCAAGTTTACGTCGCCCTCGCCGGCAACGTGGGCAACCTACCCGACGTGCCCAACATGGATATCCAGTACGCCCAAGCCGCCGTCCTGACCCCCTCCGACCTCGCCTTCGCGCGCGACGGCATCGCCGCTGAAGCCGAGGCGAACGAAGAGACGCTCCTCATCTGCGACCTCGATCTCGACGACCTGACCCATGCCCGCAGCGCGGGCACCGTCACCCCGCGCCTCGATCGAAGGCCCGATCTTTTTAGAATCGTCAGCAGCCTCGCCGCCTCGACTTCAGACAACGACGAAACGTCCTCTGACATCCCCTTGGGAGACCAACCCTCGCCCGAAGACGAAAATCCCCCCGCGCGCTGAGCCCCACTGACCCATGAAAGTGAAAACCATCCTCGTATTGCTCCTGATGATCCTCGTGGCGCTCTTCAGCGTGCAAAACGCTGAGGTGATCACCGTGCGCTTCCTACACTGGCAGTTCGCCCTCTCGCAGGCGCTGGTCATCCTGCTCGCCTCGTTTTGTGGAGCGCTGGCCGGCCTGCTGATCGGCACCTGGGGCACGCGCCGCCGCCCGCCCCGCCCTGAAATACCACCTGCTAGGCCGGACTTTCCGTGACGCAACACCCTTTCGCCAACATTGAGTGGCTCTCGCCGTTCCACCCCCAACGGCGCGATCCCGACCTGCGGCCCGTCCCCACCGGCTTCCTTGCGTTGATCTTGCTGGGCGGGGCTTTGCTCATGCTGCCGCTCGCCCACCGACCAGGCCACAGCCTGCCTTGGATCGACGCGTTTTTTCTCTCCACTTCGTCCGTGTGCGTGACCGGGCTCTCAACCATCAATGTGGCGCTGACCTTGAGCGCGTTTGGCCAAGCGGTCGTACTCGTCCTGATCCAACTCGGCGGCCTGGGCATCGTCACGGCGAGCCTCGCACTCGTCATGCTCAGCGGCGAACGCCTCTCGCTGGCCCATGAAGGAGCCGTCGCCGCAACCATCGGACGCCTCCAACGCGCCCGTCCCGCGGAACTCTTTCGCTACAGCTGCTTCATCGTCGCCGCCTGCGAAACCGCAGGGGCGGTCAGTCTCTACCTGCGATTGCGAGCATTGAACCCCTTGGCCGAACCCGCTGCTCTAGCTTGGCAGGCGGCCTTTCATGCGGTCAGCGGCTTTTGCAACGCCGGCCTCTCCATCTTCCCCGAAGGTCTCGTGCGATGGCAGGGCGACGCGATGCTACTGGGCATCATCGACCTGCTCGTCATCGCGGGCGGGATCGGCCTGCTCTCGCTCCTGAATCTGCGCTACTACTATTTCTGGAAACGCGATTCGCGGCGGCGCGGCCGCATGGCACTGCAAACGAAACTGACGGCGTTGGTCACCGTCGCCCTCCTCCTCGTCGGCACCCTCGCCACACTCATTTTAGAATGGAATCACAGCCTCAGCGGCCAGCCCTTCGAGCAGAAACTCTCTTGGGCTTTTTTCCACTCCACCATGACCCGGACGGCCGGTTTCAACGTGGTCGAACTACGGCACATGCACCCCGTGACGCTGATCGTCAGCATGGCCTTGATGTTCATCGGCGGTTCGCCCGGCTCGATGGCCGGTGGCATTAAAACCGTCACGCTCGCCGTGCTCGTCCTGACCGCCCGCGCCGCCCTGTTGCGGCAGGAGTCCGTGCAAGTTTTCCACCGCAGCATCAACCCACGCACCATCGGCATCGCCATCATGATCACGATGCTGGCGGTGGCGGTGGTTTCGACCGGCATCGGCGCCCTCATGCTCGTCGAGATCGGCCAACCCTCCTCAACCACCTCCAGTGGCTGGCTCGGCCTCGCGTTTGAAGCCATCTCCGCCTTCGGCACGGTCGGCCTCACCACCGGCGTGACGGACTTGCTCACCGCCAGCGGCAAACTCATCGTGATGGCCCTGATGTTTGCCGGCCGCGTCGGCCCCTTGGTTCTGGCGGTTTACCTCGCCCGCCCCTTGCATCGCTGGCACATCCGACATCCCGAAGAAGATGTTTCTGTCGGGTAATTTTCCTCAACCTCTCCCATGGCTAAACGTATCTTTATTATCGGAGGTGGCCGGTTCGGCGGGCACCTTGCCAACCGACTCTGTGAATTCGGCTGCGAGGTCGTCATCGCCGACGACAACGCCGAGCGCGTCAAAGATCTTTCCGCCGAGGGCTACCATGCCATCGAGATGGATGCCAACGACGAAACCGCCATCAAGGAATCGGGCGCGCTCGACGCCGATGTGGTCGTCGTTGCCATCGGCGAAAACATGCAAGCCAGCATTCTCGCCACCCTGCTGCTCAAACAAATGAACGCGCGCCGAGTCGTCTCCCGCGCCCTCGACGTGAAACACGCGCAAGTTCTCGAACGCCTCGGCGCCGACGACGTCGTCCTCCCGATCCGCGACATGGCCTACCGGCTCGCGGAAAAACTGCGCGACGACACCCGCAGCGAACGCTACCCCCTCGCCGGCGACTACCTGCTTGCCGAGATATTGCTCGGACCCCAATTGCACGGCCAGACGCTCGCTCAAGCCCAGCTGCCAAAACACTACAGCGTGACCGCCGTGCTCTCCAAACAACAAAGCGGCAGCAAACTCCTGATCGAGGAATCAACCGCCTCACTCGTACTCAAGGAAGGAGCCACGCTCCTCGTCGTCGGCTCGCGCACTAAAATCAACCGGTTCGAGCGCGAGTGCGGCGCAAAAACGGGCGCGAGTTCTCCCTCGTAAACGCAATGAAACCGCTGGCGGAAAAACGATCACGATTTCGAAGTCGCCGCATTGCCATCAATCCCCGCCAAGCTTCTGTGATAAAACCCATGACGAAAATTCTTTCAGCCAGCTTAGCCCTACTTTTCGCCACCGCCCCACTCAATGCCGCCGAACCACTCGCCAGCGCCTCGCTCCTGCCCACCCCGCTCGACCATTATCACGACCCCGTGGGCGCCAGCCTGTGGGACGTCCTCGCGCACCGCGCCCAGGTCGACCCCTTCAACGTCATCGCCCTCGCCATTTTCATCTGCGCGATTCTCCACACCTTTTTCACCGCCAAAATCCGGCACTGGGCCCACGTCGTCGAAGAGCGCCACGCAGCAAAACTCGATGCCAAAAAAGAAGCGGCCCCCGTCGATTCGGACAACGACGGCCAGCCCGACGAGGTGAGCTTCGGCGGCCAAATGCTGCACTTTTTCGGCGAGATCGAAGCCGTATTCGGCATCTGGGTACTCGTCCTCGCGGGCGCGATCTCGTGGTTCAAGGGCTGGCCCACGGTGATCAGCTACATCAGCGAGCACGTGAGCTACACCGAACCTCTCTTTGTCGTGATCATCATGGCACTGGCCGCGACCCGCCCCGTGCTCACGCTCGCCGAACGCTGCCTCGGCGCCATCGCCGGGCTCGGCGGCGGCACCCCGGGCGCCTGGTGGCTCTCGCTCCTCATCGTCGCGCCGCTGCTCGGCTCGCTCATCACCGAACCAGCCGCCATGACGATCGGCGCGCTCCTGCTCGCCCGACAGTTCTATGAGCTGAAACCGAGCCCGCGTTTCGCCTACGCCACGCTTGGCCTGCTCTTCGTCAACATTTCCGTCGGCGGCACGCTCACGCATTTTGCCGCACCGCCCGTCATCATGGTCGCGCAAACGTGGAACTGGGATCTGCTCTACATGCTCACGCATTTCGGCTGGCGCGCCGTCATCGGCATTGTCGTTTCCACGCTGCTCTACTACGCGATCTTCCGCAGCGAACTCGCCGCTCTCGCCCAACAAGCGGCCTCCCGGCCCGCCACGTCGCGCCCCGTCATGGCGCCCGCCTGGATCACGCTCGTGCAACTCAGCTTTCTCGCCTTCACGGTCTGGCAGGCGCACCACCCCGTCATGTTCATCGGCGGGTTTCTCTTCTTCCTCGCCTTCGCCCAAGCCACCGCCCACCACCAAAGCGCCGTCGAATTAAAAGCGCCCGTCCTCGTCGGCTTTTTTCTCGCCGGCCTAGTGGTCCACGGTGGCCTGCAAGCGTGGTGGATCGAGCCGATCCTGAGTCGCCTCAGCAAAATCCCTCTCTTCTTCAGCGCCACGATTTTGACCGCGTTCAACGACAACGCCGCCATCACCTTCCTCGCCTCACTCGTACCGGGATTTTCCGACTCGTTAAAATACGCCGTCGTGGCCGGAGCCGTCGCCGGCGGCGGTCTCACCGTGATCGCCAACGCACCCAACCCAGCAGGTCAGGCCATCCTCGCGTCCTATTTCCCGAAGGGCATCGCCCCGCTTGCCCTCCTCGCCGCCGCGCTGATCCCAACGGGGATCATGGCGCTCTGCTTCATGGCGCTTTAGCCCGCCACAGCTGAAAACCTAAACCGTACAATCAGTTCGAAACGCCCACGCGCACACCGCTTTCGATCTGCGCGGATTCTTCCTGCGATTCAAACGAGCGCACCCGGGGCAACATGGCCACCAGCGCCGGCACGCGCACCCAACCTTCACGCAGCAGATAAGCCGAGCCAATCCCACCCACCACGCACGCCATAAATTCCAACCAGAGCGTCCGCACCGACGCTTCCATCACCATCTGAGCATGAGCAGACATTCCTTCGGCAAAAACAGGCAGTGCAAACATTAACAGACCCAACACGAAAAACCCGAGTGCGTTATTTATATTCATGGGAAGAGTAAACTGAACACCTATGACCCACTCGATCGCAGTCTGTGCCAACTGTGTGAAGCAAAATTTCTACCCCCTGAATCATAACATTTTAGATAAATAAATAACTCAACTACCACGCCAATTCTTGCATTTAGCAAGACCGCGTCAGCCACAAATCTTGCAGCCTGCAATGCTAGGCATCGGTTTTTGAGCATCTCAACAGGCTCCACGACACCCCGGCCTAGCAAATCAATGAGCGGAAATCGTGGAAATCCGCCGTCAGCCCACCAGGCACGCCTTTGCAGATCACCGAGACGGCGTCATGCGAATGCAGCGATTCGAAATGCGCGCAAGCGACCTGAAAATCCTTGATGCGACGGTCCGCGTTCAGCTGCTCGTAAAGCAGCCGCGCCGCGTCCTCGACAAACTTCAAATGCGCGCCATTGAGCTCCGCGAAGGCCTGTTCGTCCTCACGTTTCACCATCACTTGCGTCTCCGTGCGTAACGCCGCGACGCCGTGCGCGTGCAGATCCTCGATCGCGAGTTTCTTGCCATCGGCGAGCTCCACCCGCAACCGCGTCTTAGACCGCTGGCTGTGCGCGATGGCGAACGCGCCGCGCGTGTCGCGAGCATGCTCCGCCAGCTCGGCCGAACACGGACACGCCGACGAATACACAAAATCAAATTCCACAAACGACCGGAATGCGCCGTCGCACCCCAGCCAGCCTTCAAACGAAACCGCGTAATACCGGTAACCCGCCAGCCCACTGCGCAGGCTGTGCTGCACCAGCGGATACGCGAACGACAACCGGAGCCGCGCCTCAAGCGAACCGATGCGTCGGCAATGCTCGGCAAGAATCTTCTTCAGCGTCGCCGGCGTAAAAACCTCACGCTCATGCTCGTAAAACGAGCGCATGATCCGGCTCATGTTAATGCCCTTCAAGCTGGCCGCGAGCGAGACCGTGCCCGTCACCGACGTCTCCAGCGTCACCGGTTGACCGCCTTTGACGGCATACTTCAGCGGTAACTTGAAATTGGATACGCCAACCTGTTGGATCGGCGTGTTGGCACCCTCGATCGCGTCGACCGCGTCCATCACATCGGGCAACGAGTCGCGGTAAGCGGGCGTGACTTTAAACCCAGCCTGGTAAGCCCGGGTGATTTTTGACGGAGCGCCAGCCGCCTGACTGTGCAGGTACAAACTGCTCTTGGCGGCTCCCGCTCGGCGCTCGGCGCGGGCGGTGGCGGTTATCTTCGCAGCAGACGGATCTGGTTTTTTCATGTTCGTTTTTTGGGTCGTGAAGGCCAGGCGGTTATACGAGAACCGTAGGCGCGTCGCGGGCCTCGGAGGAGGCCGGGCGAACGTGCTTAGCTGGCCATGAATCGAATTTATCCGGCGTGGTTGCGCTCCGTTTCGTTGAGAGGCACAGGCCGGACCGTCCATCCCGCCACCCTACGCCGACAGCCAAGCGGCTGCGTGCGACGGTGAAGAGAAGTATTTGAGACGGGCATAAAGAAAACAGAGAATGCGCCCACGCCGCGCAAGTCAACGCGCCGAGCCAGTTCACCGCGCCAGCACTAGAGTGGTGTAACAGGAAGTGATGTCAGAAGATCGCCTCTGGCGTGCCACGGGCGGCCCTCCTCCTCGTTTCCGATCCCGTGAGCGGGAAGCCTATGCCACCATTCTACGCATTTTCCAGAACTGTTATGCCGTCATCAATCCGGAACCTTTTTATCCGCAAATTTCTCTCAAAATAGCGCCATCGATTTGTTTCATAGCATTGGCTCGACACCAACAACGTCCGGATAAATTTTAGCCGAAGGCATTCACCCGCAGACCGCGCAGCGAGGTCAGGCCGCCCCAATCGGTGATCGGAGCCAGCGGCCGTGGTGAGGTACGTTCACGCGCACCGTGACGTTGTCGGTAAGCGGCGAGATGGGTTTCAACAAACGCCTGGCTACCGAGCACAGCGGCATCGGTAAAGTAACGCACGCGGCACCGCAGCACGGTGGCCATCGGCAGACGGCCTTTTTCTTTGAGCACCTTCTCGAAGGCGGCGGGCGAGATCGCTTGGGCTTGGGCCTTAGTTGTCGTGCCCGTGCCGAAAAGTGCTTCGCGGTAATGCGCCTGAACCTCGGCCCAGGTTTTCTTTGGCCCAAGGATCGCCTGAATCCCGGCCCGAGCGATGCGCGAACCGGCAACGGCCTCACCATAGCCGCAAAAGCGGTAATCCTTGGGATCCTGAGCTAAACCGGCGCGCACGCAATTGAGGTCGATGTACATCGCGACCGTCTGGATGGCGTGATTCTTTGGTTCGATCAGAACGGATTTAAAACGCTCCGACCAAAGCGTGCCGTAACGCTGGTGGCTCTTATTGAACCAAGTGGCGAAACGCTGTTTCACGAGCTTCATAAACGCGGAGACATCGCCCATGAGCGCAACCTGACGTTTGCGCCAAGCCTCGCCCTCGGGGCTGCCGTTTTTCAACTGACCCTTGATGACATCGAGCCGCTCCGTCTGGTACTTGGTCGGCTTGGGGTGGAGCAACTGATAGCGACGAAGCAATTCCTGATCGGAGGGAAGTGTCTTCAAGGGCACCTTCAGCAGAACGTGG